>Ga0068627_1000069_pt1 | contig 15570 bp, 17 predicted proteins | sample InSIn1gowninarea_FD_77430 | JGI IMG/M metagenome (GOLD analysis project Ga0068627, IMG submission 77430) | Clean room microbial communities from NASA Spacecraft Assembly Facility at Jet Propulsion Laboratory, Pasadena, California, USA -... ... | reverse complement strand
GGTGCAAGGCAACCGCGGCTGCAGTCACACCCCCACCCACCATACCCGCCGAAGAAATACCGCCCTCATCACCTGGTTTCGAAGAGATCGGTCTTCTCAAGTCTACCGATAATGCCTCAGACATTACATCACCCGAGCCACCATCGCCCAACTCCTCCATCAAATCCAAGATCCTCGCGGCTCTGAAATACAACGACCCAATGGACAAGATGCGCAACCATCAGACGAATCCGACCTGGTATGAGAAGATTCAAATGTACGATCCAATTGTTCTAGAAGACTTCACGGTGTGGCTAAACACGGAGGGCTTCAACGCTATTGGGGAGGATGATGAGATTGATGCCAATGAAGTCAAGGCTTGGTGCGAGGAGATGGGGGTTTGTTGTCTTTGGAAGGGCGGATGGAGAGGCAACAAAAAGAACAAGGGCGTTGTTGATGGGGATAATGAATGATACCTTTTTGTATAGATAAGACTTGTCAAGAATAGATGAGGAATGAATTATGTGTATCCTAGCACCCGTAGCGCAAGCATCAGGTGTGTAAGGAATGTCCATTGTCTAGTACCCTACTGGGAAATGAAGTCTTTATACATACGTACGTACGTACCTAGCCACCACATTCATGACCGTCGCCTCTCATGTCCAGCAGCGAACTTGACTCGAGGACTATGTACGTAGTGTTCGACCCAGTACCCATGATCCAGGTAGATGGTAGGCAGCCATTGCACATATGGTCTTTATAATTTCGACACCCTCTGATCTTTGTCAATCAGTGCGGCAAAACGTCTGTTAGCTGCGTAGTGCAAATGTCCAATAGGAGATGCAGAAAGGCCCAACATCAACTGCGGCACTACAGTATAAGGCAATCAGGCACAGGAGGTCGATAAACAACTCGGGACTAAGTACCTACGTTCCGCTTTCAACAATTCGAGACCACATGTTTTGAATAGGTATAGTTCAGGCTGAACTGTACACACTCTCGTGCTGAAGATTACCTACCAAGTTTTGACTCTAACACAGCATCGTCCTACCTGGCGACCAATTAATCGGTGGTCGAGAGAAAGGCTGTCGCCTCTACGGTAACATACGTTAACCGCGCAAAATCCTCAAATAAGTGCCAACCTGCTTCTGGTTGGTTGATCCCCAGTCATTCCGGTTCTGGTGGGCTTTGTGACAGAACCCTCTAACAGTCCGAGGGTGGAGACATGATCTCCAATTGGGAGAGGTATGCCCGCCAAGAGGGCTTTACTTTGACATTTGTAATTTCCGCGACGCCCGCCCAGCGTTGCCAAGTCCAAAAGGCGTAGGTAGAAGGTCAAGTGAAAACAAGGCTGAAACGTTGATCATGCAGGTACCCGGGCACATCTCGTATATGCAAACTAGGAATGCGTCGTCACTCAGATGCAAATGGGTGACGAAGGTTAACGGTAAGCTCTTACATTTGCCAGATTTCTAAACCAATTCAGCATCGAGAGGGAAATCCTGTTATCTACAGCTTGCAGCGGAAGCGGTCAATCTGAACTTCGGGTTCGGCACGCTGGCATTCCTGATGCTCAGGATATTTCCTCTTCGCTTCGTTTCATTATCGACTGTGACGCTCCTTGTTGTTGACAGCAAAACACTTGGTCACTGAGCCCGCAGTAGCCTCCGGAATCACATCCAAGAAAGCGCTCATCTACTGCCCCTGTTCAGCTGAACATGCATGGGGCTTCTCAAAACTGTTCTGGAAATGGTAGAGCGTCCAGTACTTTATGTATCACAGTCAGTGTTTCCGGATCCCAAATGTTTCGGTGACCGGTTCATGGCTTTCCGCCATTCGCTTAACCCTCAATATCTGCGTGGCAGTGCAAAGTAGGTAGGTAGTTATATGTTCATTTCGAACCTTCCCAATGCTTTAAGTACCCAAGAAGATACGATTCGCTCCATTCATACTTCTTCATTCTCTCTTTGAGCACAACCAAAATGCGACGTACCCTACACATCATACTTACTTCTGTCTTAGCGGTCTTCTGGTTGGTTGCGACGCCTCTTCTAATCACCTTCTTGGTTCTGTATGGGCCCCGCAAAGCCTACGGCCACAAACAGTGTGCGGACCGAATCTTAGAACACTCAATAATAGGATATGCTGACTTATACGGTGTTGGCTTCCGAGTCTCTGTATACACTCAATGGATTGCTCTTGTGCTATCGGCGTGCAAGGGAAGTGACCATGGAGAGGCACTGGCAGCGACATCCTTGATATTCAACTTCGCTTTCACGATAGCTTTCTACGTGATGAGTTTCGAGGATCAATGCTTTACCAGTGTTGATGTTATCATCGTTACCCAGATGCTGCACGCTGGTATCTACATCTCACTTATTTCGACATTCTGGGATCTCTGTCGAGGACTTTACAGAAACACCACTTACGTTTCGGCGTTCCTTTTCACACTTATGGGACCAGTGGTTTCATACAACTGGGCCATGTTTGCGTTGTACGGGGATATCAACTATGCAGCATCACCAGATAAGACACGGTTCATTTTCAACAAAGACGGCTCGCCGGGTCCGTGGGGTGCTCATGCTTGGGTTGTGTTCGTCGTTGCTTTATGGATGTTTATCCATCCTGTATTGTTCCTTGTACGGCGATTCTTGGATCTAGTTTTCCGACAAAACGTTCGAGAGGTCAAGCCTGTGAAGCCTCGAACATTTCTTTATAAATTGTAAGTCAACACTTGCTGGACACGATATTTCCTACCTTCCTTGCTGACTAAATGCCAGCCTCGTCATGCTCTTCGGCTTCGGCGCCATTGGCTTTACCATTGCCAACATCGAAATAACACTGATATGGAACAACGTGACGGATGTCAACCGTGTGGACCCACCGGGACAGCTTGTTCCTCTGCTTGGAACTGTCGTTGCAACAGTGTTTGCCTTCGGAGACTTTGATATCAAAGCTGTTCTCTTCTGGAGGGAACCACAAGGCGATGAACCCGCTCACCGTGATGATGGTATTGAGCTGCTTTCACGACGCCTGAGACCGGATATTGACAAGGGTCCAGTGGTATTGCAGGTGGATCTGGAAGTGGCAAGAGGCGGAGTTTGATACCGAAACGCTCACATTGAGCGTTCACGTTCGCACTATTCTCGGTCAAGACCTGTACTATGTACTGTAGCTCCTTTGTTTCCTCGTGTACAGTAGATGCTATCCCAAGGACGGTACCATAATAAGCGCTGGCATCGTTATCCCATCCGTTAAGTGGAAGTGTCCACATCTTCATTTATCGTTTCGTGTTCGCAACCTCAACCGCACGACCATTGTCCAGCTTGTGAACAGTAGGAGCGCAAGCTGTAAGGCTCGTATAGCAGTTTCGAGCGCATGGCCGCGTCATCAGCCAGTCGACCAGGGCGTGCTTGATATGCGATGAACCGCAGAGATGTGTTCAACAACGGCAATTGAGTGGAGAGGGTGCGAAACACCTCGGGCACATTGGAGGTCTGGGAAGCAAACTCGCGCTCATACTACTACTTTAGTTTAATATAGATACTACTTAAACTTGAAATTTAGTCGTTAATACTTATAAGATACTTTAACTTGTTGTTGCTTAGATTCAAGTGTATATCTTAATTGAGGAGTGTAGTGACTGCAGCCGCGGTTGCCTTGCACCATAAACGATGGTTCAACAAGGCATTTATTCAGGCGTATGGCCGGTCTATCGCAGAGCCGAGGTCGCTTTTATGTTCCCCCTCGCCGGGAATATCCTCCACGCCTTCAGAGGCCTGACGGATATCGGCGTGGGGTCATGTTGGTTCCACGGGGCTGGCGCCAAAGTGTTTCGGTTATTTTGTGGTCGGGGTAGGTCCGGACGAGTGACAGCCCGCAGGATTGAGAATTGTTCGCATGACGACTCCAGCTGATGACTGGAGTCACACACAGTAGCGATGGTTCTTGCATGATGCCGTTGGTTAGGCCGGATCAATGTCGTCCTTCCGCTACCTTGTTTTTTTTCTTTGGGTGTTCTTTATCTTTTCTTCGTATCAGCAACATACGTTTAAATCGTCTTCTTTGACTTTACGCGAGTTCGGATCGCTCGGATTGTTTGTTCGACGCTTGTCGGTCGCTAAAACGGCATTGGTTTTCCATGGCTAGTATAGCGACGTTGGCTCTTAGAATACGAAGAATTCAGCAAAGTCGACATGGTCAAGGGCGGGACCGGTAGTGGCAGAAATGCTCCCAAACTACCGAAGCAGCAGTTGACTATTTTGGCTTTGTGTCGGTTTGCTGAGCCTGTGGCTATGACTTCTGTATGTTGGTTTCGTTGGAAGGGATTTCGAGAATGGAAGCTGACGTACACAGGTGTATCCTTACATACCGGAAATGATCAAGTCTTTCAATGTGCCTTCGAAACAAGTTGCAAAATGGGCTGGATTGCTCTCGCTGACCTTTTCGCTGTCGCAAGCTCTTGTTGGGATTGCTTGGGGTCGAGTTTCTGATAGACTCGGTCGCAAATATGTGATTATGGTTGCCTTGACGTGTACTATGATTTCCAGTATTCTGTTTGGGTTCTCGACGAATCTTGTTATGGCTTTCGCCACTAGATCGATGCAGGGGTTGTCAAATGGAAATGTCGGAATCATTAGAACGGTAGGTTAAAGCAAAGATTGGGCGGAGCGGAAAGAGCTATTTGCTAATCACTTATACCAGGCAGTAGCCGAACTTGTCCCCGAGCGCGAGCTGCAGCCTCGTGCCTTTAGCATTATGCCGGTAAGCAAATATCTTTTTGGTAGGAGCAAGTGAAGCTGACCCTCCACTTAGCTCGTATGGACTATAGGTACGTCTAAAGCTGCCCGTTTGGCACAACGATCTAACCTTTGTAAAGGCTCGATCTTTGGACCTTCGCTCGGAGGGTCACTGGTCTATCCCACTAAACGATTCCCAGACATCTTTGGAGGTGTCAAATTTTTAGAGAAATACCCGTTCGCACTACCGAACCTGCTAATCAGTTCACTTTTTCTGACGGGAATTGTCTTCGGCATCCTATTCTTCCGAGAAACCCTTGAAGACAAGAAGGATAGCAAAGACTATGGTCTTATTGCCGGATCTCTGTTGACAACATCTTGCACAGGCCGCAAATATCCAGCATGGCACCAGCGAAACACGGACGAGCAAGCCGAAGCATTCCTGAGTTCAGGAAACACAAGTAATCCGTCTTCACCAGTGCTGGATCGGCAGCCTAAAAGGGCGGGGCAAACAAGTGACTGGGCGCTAGTATTCACATATCAGTCGAAGCTGAACCTCGCGGTTTACACATTTCTCGCCATGCACTCGGTATCGTTTGACCAGCTCCTTCCGGTGTTTCTCGATTTCAGTCCAGTTCAAACAATCGACGATCCAAAAGTTAAGCTCCCCTTGAGGTTCAGTGGTGGATTTGATCTTAACTCCGGACGGATTGGCGCAATCTTCACAGTATACGGCATTTGTGGCATGGTGATACAATTTTTCATCTTTCCACCGGTAGTTCGCAGATTCGGCGCACTGAAATGTTTCAAAGCTGTTGCCATCATGTTTCCTGTCATATACTTGGCTATACCGTATGTTTCACTCTTCCGAACCAATGCTCAGAGACAAGGAGTTTTGATGGCATTGATGCTGATCAAGGGGTTTTGTGCTATCTTTTCCTTCCCGTGTAGCACCATTCTTTTGACCAACAGTGCGGCTAGTTTGAAGGTGTTGGGAACGCTGAACGGCGTAGCAACAAGTATTAGTGCACTTGGCCGAGCAGCTGGTCCTGCGCTGGCAGGTGCCGCATTCACACTTGGCGCCGATATTGGATACATGGTCTTACCTTGGTGGACACTCGCGTTCATTGCCGTGATTGGAGCGATCCCGGCGTGGTGGTTGGTTGAGATGGATGGCTTTGGCGGTGGCAACAGTACCAAGGACGAATTCGATGCTGACACGGATTCGGAAGAGGACAACAATGGATTGGCGGACGAAGCTGTCAACCGAATCGTGGCGGCAAGGGAGTCAGTTCCCATTGACTTAGCTGTGAATCCGGCTAATGAGCCAAACCTGCTCTCGGAACCTTTGTCAAGACTTGTGAGAACAGATTCGAGAGGCTCAACTGGCAGGACCAGAAGCAGGAGTAGACGCGAAAGCTTTGGTCTTCAGCGGATGAGAAGTCCAGTTGGGATGGGTTCGCATCACTGATGTAAAGATAGTGCTTAGAATGCTGTGGCCATTTCAAGTCTAGGTCTTTGAGCACTGCGTCCCCTTATTTACACGCCTGATGCTATCACAGACTTGAAACCGTTATAGGCTTGCTCCATGTCAAAAGCTAAATCTCCAGCTTGTTCTTCGCTTAGCTCTTCTGTCGTCCTCATTTGGTTCAGGGTTATGAGCCATTGTATGATCTTTCCTCGGTGCTCGAAGTCCTTGTCAGTAACCTTGTTTACAGACTGTATAACATCGGACAGCAGAGGATGTAACGCGGACTTGGTGATGTAGTTCAATTTGAGAGCATCAAGGAAGGTAATGAAATTCTCTGTTGCAGCCATAACCAGACTGCCTGATGGGCCAGCAATGGAGGATTGGGGAGCAGGTGCTAAACTCGCTTGTGGTGCATAAACCTCCGTTCGTGGAAGACCTGCTCGAAGGGTCTCTGCAGCCCGAGGGCATTCAATGTCCCACTCCTTCATGAATGAGTCCAGGTCTCCAAACTCCCTCTGTACGTTCTTGTCACTCAAGATGCTCTGATACTGCTTCAACATCTTAGAACACATATCAGTATACTCTCGCTCCGGGAGAGCATCCTTTTGGTAGGCTTTCTCAAGGCCGTCCAATGTCCGTATGATACTGTAAACTTCGGCGAGCGAATCTATCAGGTCACGTTCAGTAGCAGAATCTGCGAGTCTCATCTCCTCATCAAGATTGACTCGAGCAGTAAATGACGGGTTTGGAACATAGTGGTGTGGCGTAGGTGCATATGCGGGTTGCCGCGTCCCTGATTGAGGACCATACATCGCGACGTCTGTAGAGGAGTAAGGATAGAAGGCAAGGACTTCATGATGCATTGTTGACACGGAAGTCAAGCAAATGCGCCGGTTAATCCTCGGGAGTAATTCCCAAATAATTTTGAGAATTTGCGGAATTTCTAAACAGCAAGTAGTCGTCTAGCACGCCTACAATTCTGCTTTTCCACTCGTCAAAATGGGCAAGCAAAGCAAATCGACCAAGAAATTTGAGCGAAAACACCTCAAAGAGACCATTGACAGGCGGAAAGATTTCGCCAAAATTAAGCAAAGACATCAGGTGAATGACAAGAGGAAACAGCGCAATGCTCAGAAGAGAGCTAAAGAGGGCGTTGACGAGTCCGACTCTGAAGATGTTACTGATGGAAGGGTTGATGTGAACCAGGATGAATACTTTCAGGAGGCATTGCCACTGCCCACCGCAAAACTGGGAAACAAATATCCTCAGCCTACTACTGGGAAGCGAAAACATGAGCAAACGGTAGAGGATGTCGAGGAGAGCGCAAGTGCTGAAAGTGATGACAACATGGAAGATGATGGCATTGACATGGGGGCGCTGGCAGAGAAAGATCCTGAATTTCACAAGTACTTGAAAGAAAACGATCCTGAATTGCTCGAATTCAATGAGGAAGACAACCTCGACGATCTCGAGTTAAGTGAGGACGAAGAAGACAGACCCGTGAAGAAGCGGAAGACGAGCAAGAATGAGCCTCAGTCGGAGGAGCTCAATGTTGATATGGTTAGGAGATGGAAGACATCCATGCAGGAACAACATTCAATTCGAGCTCTGAAGGAGGTCGTGCTGGCATTCAGGTCCGCCGCACATATGGATGAAGATGAGGCGAAGGACTACAAATACACCATACCTTCAGGTGATGTGTACCACGAGGTACTCGTTACAGCGCTCAAGGAAGCACCAAAAGTGCTCAACTTCCATCTACCAGTCAAGGAAACAGCAGGTGGAAAGCTTAGAGTTCCAACAGACTCTTCACAGTTCAAAAAGCTCTCGCCGCTGATTAGGACATTTTCGACATCGCTCAACCACCTCCTCCCGAATCTGTCAGACTCAGCGACCCTTCGCCTGACGCTGCAATCCCTTGAGCCTCTTCTTCCGTATCTCCTTCAGTTCCGCAAGTTTCTCAAACAAATCATCAAATCCGTTGCCTCAATCTGGTCCGATCATTCCAACGAAGAATCTGCCCGCATAACCGCTTTCCTCATCCTGCGGCGCCTCCTGACGATTGGTGATCTAGGCCTCAAGGAAACAGTACTGAAATCAACCTACGAACACCTTATCAAAGCTTCGCGCAGCACAACGCCGCACACCCTTCCCGGTATAAATCTCATGAAGAACTCTGCTGCGGAACTCTGGGGCATCGACCAGAAAATCTCCTACACGACCTCCTTCCAATTCATTCGTCAAGCAGCCATGCACCTTCGGACCAACATCACAAAACCAACTAAAGACTCCTATAAATCAATCTACAACTGGCAATTCATCCACAGTCTCGACTTCTTCTCACGAGTTCTATCAACACACTGCTCTCCACTCCTCGAAGCTCAAGCCGGCACCGGACTCAGCCAACTCAGACCCCTAATCTACCCAGTCGTCCAAATCACGCTCGGTGTGATGCGTCTAATCCCGACACCAACATACTTCCCACTACGATTCCACCTCATCCGTGCCCTACTGCGCATCTCCCAATCAACAGGCACATACATCCCTCTCGGCGCCGCCCTCCTCGAAGTCCTAAACAGCTCCGAACTCAAGAAGCCCGCAAAACCCACAACCGCAAACCTCAAACCCATCGATTTCAGCACCAACATCCGCGCACCAACAGCATACCTCCGCACCCGATCCTACCAAGACAGTCTCGGCGCCGAACTCACAGAACTCCTCTCCGAATTCCTCGCCCTGCACTGCAAATCCATCGCGTACCCCGAGCTCGCTCTCCCCCTGACAATCAACCTAAAGCGCTGGCTCAAAAACGCCTCGAAAACCACAACCGGCAACAAGAACGGCAAACTAAACCAATTCCTGCTCTTGCTAGTTCAAAAAAGCGAAACGAACGCCCGTTGGATCACGGAGCGTCGAAACAAAATCACGTTCACGCCTCGAGATCGAACGGAGGTGGACGCCTTCTTGAAAGATGTGAAATGGGAAGATACACCGTTGGGCGCATTTGTAGTAGGACAGCGACAGCTTAAGGAGGAGAGAGCGAGAGTTGTGACTGAGGGGAGAAAGGAGGAGGAACGGAGGAGAAAGCAGAATAGGGATAAAGATGATGAGGAGGATGAGAATGAAATTGAGACTGTTTGAGTGGAGTTGAGGTGCTGTGCTTGCGGATGGAGGAGTTTGGAAGTGTTGTGTTCTGCAATATGTGCGTAGTTTGGTGTGGCAGCGATATCAGTACTACTGTTGGTAGACACTACGTACTGTCTAATATCAAAAGTTCTGTTAGACGGCAACAAAGACGAGATGATACGGAAATAGTCCAAGCTTAGTCCATGAATAATGAAGTTTGACGATAGATTGTGCTGGCATCTTCCAGGTTTCATGAAGACTGTATGGTGTGAATTGGTATATACTTATAAGATAGGTATATTGCTCTTCCTTGCTGAAAATTTCTTCCCGTAGCAAATCTCCTATAACTGTATATATGTAGGTCTCTACCACCAGATCAGCTGCCACAGATTTCTACACCAAAACGCACCACCTCAAGCAGAACTTGCACGAACATCTGCCATGCCAGCTACAACGAAAACCACTTTCCAACACGAATTGATTCAGGCACTAAACCGACCCGGCACAAACACCTAGTGAAAGCCATACCACAGTTACGACCTTCACTCGAAGTGACAGCTCAATTCATTGACGTTACCCACACAGCTGAATGTTCAAGCACTATGTGCACACCGTGTAGTGACAACAAACGCAGACATGTTTCACCTACTGCTGATATACCACTGTGTTTCTTCAAACGACGTTGGCATAGTCAGTATATCGATATAGCTGCGCAACTTGCTTGCATGTATATGCTCGTTGCCATCACCACCACTAACACCACCATCGTATTGTCGGTTGCTCAAGAGAGGCGTCGACAGATTCGTTCTCGTACCTCGCAACAACAGAGTTCGAAACCATGCCATCTTCAGCCCTGGAAAGAGCTAAGCTCAAAAGCAACGCGCATCGCAAAGTGGATATGTTACAGTCTTTTCGAAAGCAGATTGAGGGAATGGGTTATATCATGCTAGAACCAGATGTGCGAAGGAGGAAGATGGCGAAGCTTATGAAGGAGTGGATACCAGAGCTCGAGAGTATAGGAGTGGTAAGTCTAAAACAATGTCAAAGGGATTGATCGGCTGATGAACTGACTCGGTTTGATTCGGTTTAGCTTCGAGAGGAATTGAATGAGACGATACAGGGTATTAGATTCTGTAATGATATCGGACGGTGTGCTAAGATGGTGGTTGATGCGTTCTTCCTTGTGAGAGATCGTGCGAGCTGGTCACGGAACGTTGAAGGATCGAGTGGCTCGACGGTTGATCATATTTTGCATGCGGAAGCGGCGCTCAGAAGGACGGTTTCAGAGAGGATTCTATCGAGGTTCGGCAGGACTGGAGTCGGTCCTGAGCAGGAGAATTTTGAACTTGAGGATATGTCAGGGGGTTGCTTCAATGTTGAGGATCTGGCGGATTCCGAGGAAGAGGACTGGATCACGATTGGGAAGAGGGTGGATACCAGTATCGAAGAAGGATGATCTGAGATGCAAGCTACTTTGGAACCACAACAACCTAGACACAATGTTCCCACGCAGCTTCGTGAGTGTACTTCTGTCGGTATGCCACTCCAATGCGTGCCATCCGATAGTTGACTGGGTGGGGTGGTGGATACATTCAAGATAGGGCGAGATGATGTATGGCACTAGAAAAGAAGCAGTCAGTACGCTATTGCACCCACCTTGTATGATTCCATCCCTCAGCTTGGATGTGTTTGTCCTTTCTACCAATCGCTGAGCCTTGTAATGCTCGATTATGCTGGCCGTATCGCGGAGGCAGCATGTAGTCAAGTCAGCCAATCGAAGATCGACGTATGCTAGCACAACAATGGGATTAGGCGCTGTGTGACAGGTGATCTTGTGGCAGCGAACTCGTTCCAACCTGTCATGGATACAGTCAAGCTGCTATCCCAAGGATCGGACAACTGGAGTGGTTATAGAGCAGCTTCTGTTCTGAAAAGCAACGTGGTTGATCAGCCACAATATTACGAAGTCCCCTTTGACAGGTACGGCTGACTAAGGTAGGTATGAACTTAGGTACAGCTGTAGATGATCTTCTGCCGTTACTTCCCGCCAACGCCTACAGCACCTCAGGTTGACGATGTTCGACCCCGAAATCAGTGGAATGAGACGCTTAATTTGGACGGATAACTTTAGGTACCTTTCTGGAATAGTCTAGGTAGATTCTATCTCTATGCGTCGCTGCTATTCTTAATCTTTCTAGACCCTGCTCTCTGACCGGTACGGCACTACATCGTTGGTTTGCACTTTTCTCCGCCCAAACTCCACTTCTCAATGAGCTGTTGTGACATCGGTTTCAACCCAGAGAATCTACTATTTATTGATATGTGAACCTTTAGAACTCGATGGTTCATGTCTATACTTCTTCTTGATCTTGGTTTCTGAAGTAGCTTGCATGAAGATATTGCTTGAAAAGCTGATATCGAGATCGGAGCAAAATTCACGTAGCATAGTTGTTAACCTTTATTATTGTTGTTTTACAGCCACACTTTGAGCATCAATGATTGTCGAAGCAGCAAGTTGACCCACTCGACAGAATGGATGGATGTAGTATTCGTCCCTCACTAAGAGTGGTTACATCCTGAGGTGCAATCGATTTTATGTGGTATGTGCTTTCAGAGCCTCACAATGCTGAAGTCCGCAGCAGGCTATAACATTGTATTACACACATATTCCGACATGCTCTTGTGAATCCCCTCCTACTCGCATTTACTCAAAAGCCTGAATCAGTCCTGCATTCTCGAAGTTCTCCACCATGCAGTTCTTACAGCTTCCTTACGAGATCAGGCTCAACATTTATTCCCAGTTATTCGGAGAAGGGATCGCCTTGGTCGATGGCGGCAGACAAGACAGCGGCAACGAAGCCGAGTTCCCAAGCTTCCTTCCATCCATGACTTGTGCCGAATTCTCCCAAGAGAGGTCCGGTCAGATGTTGCGGACTTGCAAAGCTATCCTGGCCGAGGCCCGACCGATTTTGTATCAGCACACCACCTTTCGGAGCACATTCCAGGCATATGCGGGCAAGCTTCCCACTAGAATGACGAATGGCAACTCAATATTCCCGTACGTTCGTCATCTTCAGTGGCAGTTGCGCTGCGACATGCTCAAACGGTATAATCCTGCTGCTGTAGAGATTAGTGCATGTGATGTAGGAGGGCTCCAAAGTCTCCTGCTTGTATGTCAGACTGAGACATGGAACAGTTCCTTCTGTGGCACGGGCACTGATCGCGATGTCTACGTTGGAGGCCGTGAGCACTTCCTCGATTTCGCCAAGCTTCTGCAGTCGAAGATGAATTCCAGTCCAAAACCTGTCACTCTATTGGAGAACTTCGCCCACTTGTCTCGTGGACGTATCATGCTGCGCTTGGTAAGGGGCAAGTATGTTTTGCAAGCGGAGGTAAGCATGCCTGTCATCATGAATTGACCGTAGATAGGATCATCAAACTGACCATGTGCAGGAGCGTGTCATCACATGACTATCAGAGAATTTTATGGGCGTCGACAATCAGTCTTTCGATAGACAATACCTGAATTAAGACCGGTGTTAGCCTTCAATCCGAGGTCTCAACACTCTGAGTGACAACCGAAAGCTTGGACTGAATCAATAACTTGCCACAAGCATTCACAAGTCGTGGAGGACAGCAGAAAATTGTGATCAAAGACAACCTTTGCCAACAGATGGCTGGCCGAGACGAGTTTGCGGCATAATTCGAGGTGCTACATCAGGTTCAACCGGCGAGCAATCCTGGCTGCCAGCAGCGATAACGGCTCGTCGTGCCTTGTCGACACTTGACAATCGGACATGACGAAAGTGCTTGGACCTCGATTCGGTTCTCACACGGAACCAAAATGGTCAACGGATTGTGATCAAGGCAGGCCCCTACCTGGTGGATGTACTTGGGCACTGAAGAAATTCTAAAGTTGCAGTGTACCGAAAGATTCATACTTGAGGCATGCAGGAATTAGCGTGCTTTGGGGCTGGAGTAGTGTGGGGAATTTTTCCGAAACGGCGCGAAGGCCACTTTACTCGATTTGAACTTGGCCGACCTTCAGAACTTCTCCTTCTGTTACTGGTACTCCATACTGTACTGTAGTTATCCTTCTTCTAATACATCGTGAAAAAGGTGTATGACTTCATTCTATGTCCACATGGACAAGCAGGAGAAAGGAAGGACTGGGACCAGAAGACCGGCCATTTGAGTACTGCCGGGTTTTTATGCATGAAGTTGTTTCCGTTGTCGTCGTTCATCTCTTCGCACAGCCTGGGGCAACTCACACCCTTGGAATCCTTGTCCTTGCTTAATAAGTGCATGCTACCACAATGATGATATCGACATTGAACATCCTCTCTGTGCTAGCGTGCTCTACCCGCAATGTCGTTGGTTTGAGGCGGAACTGCCACCTTGCGTGAGATGCATGTTTGATGAGAAATCAGAAGCTTGGAAGCGAGCTTCACCGTCATCATCAACAAGAACCAGAACAAATGACAAAACAGAGAACGGTTCCAGTCGCAGGTGTATCCGACACAAAGGAATTGCTAATCACTAGATGCATTGAGCTTAACACCACGACTGGACGCGATGACCCTTGGCAACCTTCCATGTCACTCCCTTCCCCTCTTTTTTTCACGATTGGCATGGCCGAACTTCAGCTTGCCCCGACTCTGCCATACATATGATCATCACCGCTCGTGTTGCGCTGATAGTGCAAGCCATCCTACAAGCTTTCGACCCAAGGTCCAATACCTGCCGATATGTATATGTTCACTACCCCGCAAGATGAGCATCGTACATGTACCATTCTCGTGAACATGACGGGTACTGTACCAAGTCGTCACGTCTGTAGGTCCCTGCAGCTACATAGCTCGTGACATTCCCCCAAGTACACAGAGAACTCCTCGATCTGGATCGAACAGGACAATTCTATTACTGACAGTGTTCTGTTGCTAATCCCACCAGTTCATCGTCTCCCGCACAAACGCATAACACCGATTCGGTCATACTCCAGTTCTTGGTCGCCGTCCTGTTACGGGCAATTTTAGGATTTGCCTTCAGTGGTTCTCGTGAAGCACTGATTGGTGAGCCTGCGGTGCATTCGGTCTGTTCAGTCCGTGCTACACTGCTTCAGCCGGCTGTTTCTAGTTTGCAAACATCGAGCAATCTGTTGAACACGGCCTCAGTCTTAACACAACGTGCTGTGCAACTACTGTGCTCATCCACTACACAGTCGCCCGGATTCCTTTGCGTTGGTTCTGTTGCCGAATGACCTTCATTTACGCCCCTCTACAATGTCGTTGGCACCTCTCCTCAGTTCCAACTACACTTGATTAATACTCCGACCGGCCAGCATGTCGTAAGTTGTCCTCGTTGCACACATTATGCAAGCCACTTCCCATGGTCGCTTCCTATGTATTGTGACAAGTATTGACTGCTTGTATTAGTACGCCACCTCCTGCCAAACGTCCCCGTACCGCTAATTCTGCGAACCCATCCCCACCAAGATCGTCTGAGCTTCCGCCTCTTTCGTCACTCCCAGTTCCGCCGTTGACAACCCTAAATACAGCACCTCCACCGTTGATATCATCTTCGAACCCTCGCAAGAGACACACTCCGTCAAGCCCTACACTAGACACTCGACCACCACCAGTCGGCGAGAGCAGTACTACAAACGTCTCGATCCCGGCGCTGCTTTCCGAAGACAGCAGCAAGAAACGCAGTCGAACAAATACACCATGGACGGCAGCGGAGGAACAAAGGCTGAAACAAATGCGAGATACCGGCAATACCTGGAGCGACATTGCCAAGGTGGGTGGGCCACAAAGCTGACGGACGACGGCTGAATTGTGAAGGCTTTTCCGAACCGAACAGAAGGTAGTGTTAAGAAACATTGGTACAAGGTAGAAAGTGTGATTGTTCGCAAGGATAGCTCTGACGTTGCATCTTAGGACATGCACTATGCGGAATTTGCAGAAGACGAGGTAGGCCATACACCACCACGCGCAATCAACATTGACCACCATAGACAAAGGCACTGCTAGAAGCAATCAAAGAATATGAGGCAAACAAATGGAAAGTGATTGGTGCAAAACTGGGCAAGCCCGCCAAGGTAAGCGGCGCAATCCATGCTTCGCTGATACCACTCACATCCACAACAGGCATGCGAGCAGTTCGCAAGAGACCATTTCAAAAATGTGTAATCTTATTCTATGCGATCGTGAAATAGTTCAGCGAGGCGTTCCGGAGGATATCTCACACCAACTG
>Ga0068627_1000068_pt1 | contig 15591 bp, 18 predicted proteins | sample InSIn1gowninarea_FD_77430 | JGI IMG/M metagenome (GOLD analysis project Ga0068627, IMG submission 77430) | Clean room microbial communities from NASA Spacecraft Assembly Facility at Jet Propulsion Laboratory, Pasadena, California, USA -... ... | reverse complement strand
GTGGTTTTTCATGGAGAACTTCTGGGAGAAGTTGTAATCAGTTGACTTTGTTCCTTTAGGGGTTGGAACAACACTTTTAGGGACTTAGGAGCCCTTGGTTTATGGATATATATGATTGGGGTTGCAGTGCCCAAAAATGTCTATAACATGAAGTAAAGTTCTAAGAGTGTAGTGGGCCCAAAAAATGAGTTTGGATTTGAAATGGAATGGAGGGTATCATGATGAAGATGATGTGGTCCTGATCCTTATGTCTCTCATGATTCTGGAAATGAAGGTCATGAGCACCTATATTGGACTCTGGAAAATGTCAAAAATGTCGATATATAGGGAAAAGTGGGCCCTATGCCACCTCATTTGTACTTGCTATCTTCAGAGGCCAGATTTTTTCCTAGTGTTATCACTCAAGTTGTTCCCCAAGAAAGCTCTAAAAGGGGAATACGGCTGAGGTAACCACTAACCAGTCTTTTAGTTGCAGATTCTAGCCAAACTGCAACCAGAGAGGGCTCTCTCTTTGTAATTTAGCTTTCTTTTGAAATGTTTTTAGGCTAGATATGATGCACAGGGTTTTGTTTAAATTTTGTTGGATGGTGATCTTAAATAGAGTTGGGATGTAAGTCTGAAACAGTGTATACCATTGGGCAAATGGGGTCAATGAGGATGAACTGCTGAGAGTGTTCACGTTAGTAAATGGCAATGCTACAGAGCAAGATAATCAGTCTTGGAGCAATTTTGAAATCTGAAAGTTAATGGGATGTAAGCTAGTGGATGAAAGGCGGTTAAGAATCTTTCATCATGTTGGCAGAGGGAAAGTGAATGAACATTATCAAGGAGCAGTGAAGAATTCCTAGGAAATATTCAAAGTGAAAGAATCAGTGGAAACAGGAGCAGCTAAGAATTATTGTTTATGGATAATTTTGAAGAAAACATAATTAATAGCAGAGACTGAACACAGACTGTATTTAAACAAATTATGAGCTATTCTTTTTCTTTGTAACTAAGATTTATGAAACATATATGAAATTTGTATACACAGAAAACATAAAACGCAGGTTAGAACAACTTATTGATCCATAGAAAGACACAGGAATTTTGTAGAAATTCCTAGAACATCAAATCCACATTCAGACGGTCCAGTAGCAATGAATCTCAACAACCTTTGTATTAAACAGTCTCAGAGTTACAACGCAGTTCAAAAAGTAAATCACCAACAATAATACATATCTATTGGGAGTATTTATAAAAGAGTTTTTTACAAAATATCCCGTAGGAAAATATCAAGTAATAAATTTATCTATCTACTTTGGAAAATAGAAATAACTAATGTGGAAATCCATGCAATATGAGGAAGTAACTATGATGTACTGGCCGCCTTAGGTGTTCTTCTTTTGTTGACTTTCAGGCTCCACTATTCGGCCGATAGCTGTATCTTTGGTTTGTGCCCCTAATGTGCTGTCACTTGCCACCTGTGCTTGATTTTGTCTTAATGAGCTACAGTCACAATCTGATGTCCTTTTTTAGTTGTTTTGACTCTTTGATAGGTGGCCCATGCATTTGAAGTTGCTGACATGTAGTTGACCCAAAAAGAGGAATAGAAATCAAATTAACTAGGTAAAACTTCCATCATTCCTTGCCACCAATCTTCTGTTGGCAACTGATGTCTTTGCATTTTTATTAGTGTTTCATCAGCTTTGGTGTATCTATAGAAGTTAGGCTAGACTTCAAAAAGATGATTTATCTCATGTTCAATGTAGAACAGGTTTTCCAATTTGTCATATAGACTTTGTCCAAAGGGAGGTCCTATCTCTTCAGTGCTGCTTGATGATGCTGTGATTTGATTAGAAACATTTGTGTTTACCCTGTTGACATACTGATCATGCGTTAATAGTTTTCCACTACTGGTTATTAAACTGGGTAGCCCTTTGCTCTGTAATGTTGCAAACTTTAGTTTGAAGGCATTTATTTCTGCCTGCATTTCTTGGCACTTTCTTTCTAAAGTCTATACAAAATTTCTCAAGGTCAGCATCTTTTTCACTATCAAAATGGTGTTTGTCCTGTTCCTGATATCTAGAGCTGCCAGTTGCTCTTTGGTATGAGTGTTCAGAAATTGAATCATTCTATTGGCCTGCTCAGGCATATTTCCCAATGATGCTCTGGCCGTTTGAGTCTCAAATTGAGCCATGCTTATCAATTCTATTTGCTCATGTATTGTCTGAATAGATTTCCATTGGTCAGTAATAGATTGGCCAATTTTGGCCCACATAATTGTCTTGATTTCAGCCAGAGTTTTATGCAAAGTAAGCTCTTTTTCCAAGGATTTTATTTTATTGTCCAAGGCCTTTATTTCCTTTGTTTTTTCAGCCACTGTCATTTTGGACTTGTCGTAACTTACTTCCAGTTTGGCCAACTTTTATTTGGCCTCCTTGAGCTCTGTCATTTGAATTTCTAGCTCTTTCACTGCTTTCATCATTTCTTCCATGCTCATGCTTGATTCTGATGCTAATGTTGTTTCTGCTATTGAAGCATCCGTGCTTGATGTACTTGCTGTTGATGATGGGATGATAGGAGGGATTGTTGTTGCAAGTGTGGGAGGAGTAGGGGGAACTGTTGGAGCTGTTTCAGGTGGCTAGGAGGTCGACTCTCCCTGCTTGGCTTGCACTGCTTTTTCCAATTCCTGATCCATTTGAATTATCCTTTGATTCATCCTGATTAGTAGATCCATCATATCTTCATTTTCCTTTTCTTGTACAAGTTTTGTAGTTTGAGGGTGCATGGTTAAAGGTAGCCTCAATTTCTTTCTAAGTGCAGCAATAGCTTCTTATTTTTTCTTCAAGAGGGCTTTGATGCCCTTGGCATCCTTAGGATCATGCCCTAGATCAACAATAATTTCCTCCAATGTCTTTATTCTGTTTTCTTTGGCCAAGGAATACATCTTCTCCAAATCCAATTGAGTATATGTATTTCTCAATGATTCCTTCAGTTGGTGGGCCAACATCGCCTTGTCTGCTAGTGTAGCATAGACCATTTCACCTGTTTGCTTGTGTAGCTCAATTTGGTCCATTGGATGTATGTCCTTGGCGAGGACCTCTAGGTTTGTCTCTATGTAGTATGCAGCTGTCTATGGTTGTGGCACCCTAGGCTTCAAATGGCTTAAGATCATTTTCTCCTCCTTAATGTCATAAGCTGCCATTAATCTCTGCTATTTGGAGGGTGATGTCTTGAGAAATTGATTATACAACTGTATTCTCAGTAGCTCATTTTGGGCCTTGATTTCCATGAAAGTTCCTTTAATACCAGATGGTTGTGCACCTTGCTGCCCTGCGAAGGACACTTCTGTACCATGTTGCCTCTCCCTTTCTTGCCTGTGAGAGTTGGTGGATGTTTGCTAGCTGATTTTTCTCTCTCTTGTTGGAATTTGTATGATTTCTTCACAAATTTCCTCTTCAACTTGAGGATCTATTCTCTGCCTCTTGGCCTGTGGCTGTTGTGTTGACCCACTTGCAGGTGTGGTCTCTTCCTTGTCCTGTTTCTTGCTTCTTTCCTCATTGAGAGGAGTCTGTAATGCTGGCACCTGTGGCACCTCTGTCTGCAGTGGAGGGGCTTGCCCTTGATCCTGCTCCTTTGAGGTGGTTGGCTGGTCTGTCATTGTTTCTTGTTCGGTATCTACTACCTCTTTGCCCTATGCTATACCTACTGCTGGTGTAGACCTTTCTTGGGAATCTTGTGGAGTTGTAGCAGTTGATTTGCCTTCTCCGACTTGCTGTGGCAGTTTGAATGACACCTGCCCAAAAGAATCCATGTCAAGGGTATTTTCCAAATTTTTCATAGTTTGCTCCATTTTTTCTTCTTCAGTGAACTCTTCAACTAGTGTGCCTTCTACCCAGTCATCTTGGTTGGGAAATTGTTCTATCTCTGGGATTTTGCAATGGTCATAAGCTGACAGCCTATATTTTATTTTCCTTGCTTTGATAAAGCCACATGGGTCATAGGGTACCCACCAAAAGCTTCTTTTTAATTTGAGTTTTTCACCCAATATTTGATCAGCATCTTGCCATCCTTCTTTTTTGTTCATGACAAAGGGGCCTAGTTGGTCTTTGAATTTAAGCTGAGCCTTCTTCTTGGCGCTATGGAAATGAGTTAGATCTGAATTGATGAATTTTCTGTAATATTCCAAGGCAAACAATCTCATTGGCACGTATCTTGGCAGTCTGTAGGGGCACATCTCGCAGCCATATATCCTAATGACAGTGTGATGTTGGTAGAAGTACTAGCCACCTATTTTGTAGTTCTTGGAGAGTTGTAATATTTTCTGCATATCATGAGATAGTCTAGTAGGAGGAGTTGTTGACAGCAAGCAGGTAGCTGGATAGATGAAGAGGTCAATAAACTTACAGTACGAGTAGGGGGAGTCTGAAACTAGATGGAATACTGGGGTCCAAAATATCACAGACCTTCGTTCCCCCTTAGCATCCAATCTCTTAAGGACAACTGGGAAACTATCAGATTGATAGTACAGCAGCAAATGATATATGTATGCAATGTATCTGAACACTCTTGGTCTGTCTAGGTTCATGAACTGCTCATGGATTTTGTTAGCTATGTAGGTGGCATAATCATACTTGACAGCAGGGGGCTGTCTTGGAGAAAACATGGACATTAGAGCAAAGACAGTTTCATCCACAATTTCACTTGTTCTAAATCCCAGGATGTAAGAAATCATGTTTATGATTAGTCTTCCAAGTTCATCAAACCAGGCATGGTGATAAGGAAGTGTGTATATGGAATAACATTCTGGAGACATGAATGTTATGACAATCTGGCTAATCTCTGCATAAGACAATTTTGAAGCTTGATCCAACAACTATTTCATAGAGAGAGGGACCAAAGGCTGAGTTGGCTTGAATTGCAGCATCTCATTTATAGACTGAGGGGTGATGTAAAAGAGAACATTTCCTGAAGGGTTCATCACTGCCCTTTGAGAAGGCTCATAGTTAGCACAACATTGGTGGATGAGATCAAGGAAGACATTCGCTGATGGCAGATAATAAATAGGCATATTAGACTCCCATATTCCAAATATGTCAGCCTTATTCTTGTAGCTATTTCTTATTTCACAGAAGGCCTGAAGGTGAGGCTTGTATCCCTCCATATCATCAATCTGATAGTCTCTGTCAGCAAGAGGTTGCCACTCCAACTCTTTATGTGGTGAATTTAAGCGTGCAACGTTTAGGGCTACTGGAGCCTCCATCTTCAAACTCTTTGTGTTTTTGATATGAATGTGGGTCTAAGCAGCAATTAAACATTGAGCACTAGCTCTGAGGTTTTCCTAGGGAATGGCAGATTGAGCTTTACCTAGAACTGGTCTCACTGTGTAAAATTTATGGTAAAAAACAAATGTTGTAGAGTTTAGTCAGGGTTCTTGACTGAATTTGCTGGATTGCAGGCTCTGTGAGTAGAATGTAGAGGAAATGGACCTGAATTTTGATCAAACGAGCGAAACTTAGCAGACGGAAGTGGAATTTGAGGAGCTCGTTTGGGAACCAGGACAAAAACAACAGATGTAACGCGCAGGTTTGGGTATAGGACTGAGTTTTTTCTTTAAAAGTACGATTTATGTGAAAAATGGTTACAACTGGTGGTTTTGTGGAAAAGAGGTTTAAAGCAGGGACGATGACAGTGTATCTGCCAAGAGCTGGCGACTTGAATTATGCAATTTATCATTTTTATAGGTTCATATAGAGAGAAAACTGGAAATGCAGAGGGTTCGGGTTCAAATGGGTAAATACCTGTTTTAATGGGCACTAGATGCACAATATGGACTGCAGGCCAAGTTGGGGGACACGCTGTGGAGTGGTTTTCAGTAGGTGACGAACTATGTAGCTTTGGTGGTGGATTGATTGTAAAATCGCATGTAGATATCTCCACTAACACATAATTAGAAATAAACAAAACCATCGTTTTCGTGATTTTTAACAAAATTTGGGCCTTTTTGGGTTTTTGGTGCTTTTTTATGATGACATCATCATGACGTATTTTTGTCGTGTAGCGGGTATGGAAGATGATGTGGCAGCTGATGTGTTGGATGATGTGGTGGAGGGCATGAAGGTAAGGTGGTGATGTCAGCAGGTGAGATGGCGCTGATATGGAGCAGTGGTCGGCGACGCAGATGCAACGTCAACAGGTGACTTGGGCATGACGCCAGGGAGTAGGCGGTGGGGCAGTAAGCAGTATTCCCTGCACTGCCTTTGGCCCATGGTGGTTTTGGAGGAGGGGGCTCCGATCACGCCGGGAAGTCGACGCGTGGCAAGGGTATGACAGAAATACCACCCATCCCCAGATGCTAACTCTCGGCAGGTAGGAGCTTCCGATATCACCGCCAGCCCTCAGATCTACGGTGTGGGATCAGACGGTCGACGGGTAATACAAGCAGTGGGGTTTTGAAATGAGGGGGCCCGCACATTATTTAAAGATTTGATAATGTTTCAAGGGGTATAAGACTTAGGTTATGGGTTTTATGCAGGCGCCATGCTTTTTGGTTTAACTAACTGTTAAAACAAATCCCAATATATACATGCACGCCAGGTTAATGTATGGTTTAGGTGGGAGGGTTTAGCATGGTTATTTATTTAACCTGATGTTAAATAAACCCCGATGGTTTATGAACACAGAAGGGTTATTATTAAAGTCCCAAATGGAATAATAATTCACGAACTTGTGTTATATGGCTATAGTTGCCAGGGGTAGGAATATTATGTATTTTTGGGTTTTTTATATAGTTTTGTAGAATAGGGGTAGCACAAATGATAAGGGAGCTAAACAATAAAGTTAATGTTAATATGACTTTATGGATAGGTAACACTAAGTTCATAATGTAATCACTTAGGTTTTTAGGGAAATGAAGTAAAATGGTAAGATGTTTTACACAAGAAATGTGGCTTCTTTTCACTAAGTAAACTTAGATTTCAACTTAGCATTTCTCATAGAATGAAGTGTAATAGGACTATTGGGCAGATTCCAAGGTCCTTGAGGCGATGTTAGTAAATGATTTCTAAGGGAATGAAAGGGGAAATTAGTCATGCTTCCACCGATTTACAACCAAACAACTGCCATGGTACTTGTGTAATCCATGAGATAAGTCTTTCTTGACAAGACAAAAAATGATCACACACTTGTTTCTGCAACCTCAACTGCCTACCCAGCCTAATACACCTAGCATTTTTTCCCTTCCTTTTGATTTGGTGCATTTGGACTAGCAAACCCTGATTTTCCACTTTTTCTTTTTTTTGAATGCCCTCCTATCTAAATCTACCCTTATCTCTTTCAAGGGCCCAGATTAAGCAGTTGGGCGCCTTTGTTTCTCTACCTATCTACTCATCTGCCAAGCTTGAACTGTTTGGACAGATTTTTATTCTCTATTCTAAAGACAAGCAAATTCAAACATGACATAGCCGGGATTGAACTGTCTGGCTGTTCATCAACTTTGGCAGAAATCAACCACCTTTACACAATGAAATTCACAAAATATGGAACCTTAGCAGCATGCAAGGATGAAAATATTTGGCTTTTCCACAATCAATCATGAAAAATGAAACCTATTGGTATAGGAACCTAACATCTAGAGTTGTTTCTTGTCATTGCAGGCATCTTTTGCACCTGGGAAGTGCACAAGGAGAGGTAGGTTAGAACTCATAGCCCTACCTTTTTCATTTTGGTAGACTAGGTTAAGTCAGTCGTACAGGGGTTCCCTATATGACCTTTTTAAGGGTGGAAAAATTTGACTGCGCACATGACTAAGCTTCAGTCGCATGATAGCCACATATATTTCATGGATATATGCGGTGACTCCATCGGTAATTGGCTAAAAATTGCACTGGAAGTGTGGCTAGAAGGCCAAAAGCTGTGGTGTCATTGTATTGGCAACGTCATGGCTTGGCCTCCCAATGTCATAGCATTTGTGTGCCTTTGTTGAGGACAAGTTTGTGTTAATGTGTCTTCTGAGAGAGAAGATGTGTGGCCCTAGATAGGGGTTGCCATGGTTTGTGGGCTCACGGACACATGGGCCATGCATCTGTTCGAGTAATGGACGTGTGCCCTATGCACTTATTATGGGAAAAAATGTGTGGTTGAGTTACAATTAATTTTTGTAACCTACGAGGCTAATTTTTTGAATTTTGACATCCTTAATGGCAGGATGGGGATGTTGTGGTGAGAGCAAGATTAGGAGCCACTTCATGCAACTTCCGTGACAAATTTTGTTGTGACTAGGAGATTGGCCCATTGGGGGTTGCTAAAGTTCCTTAAAAACCCCATTTTGAGGTCCCAAGATGTGTTCTTGCGCTTCCTGATTCGATGTTGGGATGTGGATTGCCAAATCTTCATCATCAAATCTACCATTTACTGCTTTGGTAGATATCTATATTTTGACCGGATTGATGCCTCATGGGGAGGCATTAACGCATCCCTTGCTACTTGGTCATGTGGTTATTCACAGTTGGGGGGAGGTAGAGGGACACTATGGGCCTAACCCTTATGATGAGGGGTGTATCCATGCTACCTCAATTAGAGATATTGCTGAGTGAGTGGCACTATCAATGATTGTGCATCTTGCTGGGTCATCGTCTTTGCACTAGCTATTGGGACCTATTTTTGGTTATGATTTGGGTTGACCGAGGTTTGATCTATACTGCACACCAAAAAAACCCTCAATCACTAGCCCTTTTAGTAATGACATGCAAGCAGATCGTAGTCTCACCTGAAATGACTAGGGAGGATGCAGAACCAAGTTTCTGCAGCCTTGAGGGATGTGAAGATGTGGTATTATTGTGTTTTCTTATTCCTTAACATTCATAAATCACTTTACTCCATTCATTTAACTACTTAAATATATCATATAAAGCCATAAATCATCACTGTGTTGAAATAAAGTGCTACTATAATAAAGTGCTATGCTACAATAGATAATAAGCAAACATACACATGAAGACACCAATTTTACCGCGATAAATCCAAATGTGAGACTATGTCCATAAGAACTATTTCTTATAATAATAATTCTTGTACAACAAATAGTTCTTGACTTGTGCACCCAGCTGTAGACTTCGGCCTCTGTGCACTCAGCTGCATACTCAGGCCCCTGTGCATCAGCTGCAGAGTCACACCTTCTTTTCCCAACCATAGATCACAAGAATACAACCACCCAATTCAAGATGTGATGTCTCTCTTCTTTATTATTGATCCCTATATATACTATTACATTGAGGGATATATAATCAAAATACCATGGTAAATATACCATGGAATCCCTAAAACAATCTACAATGGCCTGAAAACCCTTCATCTCTTTCAAAATTACATGCTTTTACAAAAAGGATGGGATTCGACCCACTCCAATGCCCTTATACTGTGTGGTATATTCCAATAGCTTCACTGCGTAGTCCAATTGGTGCTATGATTCTCTACTGCACGGTTCACTTTGCGCTTTGCTGCACTCTCCACTATGCACTCCACTCCAAAAAATGCAGAGTCTTTGCAAAAAACTAGGCCAAGTTGGGTTGTGCCCAACACTTGCAAAGACTTCATGCGAGCCACTATTTTGACTACACTAGTTTTGTATATCAGGGGATGGTATCCCAGTTGACAGAGGTATGATAGAGTGGGGCACAAAGACTTTTTTATTCTAGTATTTTATGTAGCATCATGTATGATCAGGTCATGATACTTCGACCTTTTATAGCAGTACCACTAGGTGCTACTAGGGACTCATGAATGTGATGGTGGGCACCAGTGAGGCCACGAGCTGGTGACAGTGTTGCGGGTCGTTATTGGAATGACCAAGTGGAGGGCTGGTTCATGTCCAACCCCCAAATAATTCTTGAATACCCTTATCATGTTGTGGACTTCACGAGTGATCTAGATATATGGCTTCCCCCTCGTGATGCTTGGAGCTAGCAAGTATGTGATTTGTGATTTTTACAGGTTTGTTCTTCTTTATATGTATATTTATGATTTATATTTTTATAGGATTCTGATATCATGCATGTTTTCTTGCAGGTGTGGGGCCCCATGGACAACCATTGGCCTATCTAGTAGGTAATGATCCACAACACATGGGTGTGGTCGACACCTGTTGTATTGCAACGATGGAGGGATGCTAGGGAGAAGGCAGGACCTAAGAGGCCAACACAACATTGTAGGGTTGAGATTAGTGGTCCCTATGGCAAGGGGACCACTTCCTCTACTTCTAAGGAGATGAAAAGACTATGGGAGCATGCCGAGGTGGCTGAGGAATGATCAACGACTTTAGAGGAGCAATTGAGGGATTATGTGGACGCTTGGGATCTAGAAGACACATTGATGAGGGGTATGCCTAAGGAAGGTTGGGATGTACTGGGAGAGGCAATGGTGGAGACAGTGGTGGTGCATGATAGGAAATGATGATCACTCTTTGATGCCTCGTGATGGAAGTGGCTATGATACATCCCATTCTAGCTCCAGATTAGGTAATGGGTCCTCAGGCAGGAGGTGTAGGGGCACAGGACTAGATATATTTTTATGTATGTACCATGGAAAGCACCCATTATTAGGATGCTCCCCTTTTTTATGACCTATTTTTCCTGGCCTTGAGCCAATGGATATACATACATTTATTTTACTCATATACACATATTTTTTTGACATACATACATACATACATACATACATACATACATACATATATATGAGATGTGATTTTTGCAGCTATGGTGATGTGTCTTGATGATATGATTCTATACATGTGATAAATTTTTTCATTTATGTGATGGATATTCTATTGATGCTTTATGTTTCTTGATGGCGATATATATGTGATTCATGCCAATCTAGGATTTGATTAGCTATGTGGATAGCTATATGATTTTGATTTCTTGCTATATGAGTAAATGTGATATGATCAAATCTTTGGGCTAACCTTTCTTCATGAAGATATTTCCAAAAGAGGCATGGTTCATGAACCTTGAAGGTTCTATTCAATTATGATACAACAAGCTGGGAATCAAGGAATACATGAAGATGATTGATACCTAGATGGAAGGCATCAACCAAGAGGCTTATGATGGCATCATACTCATATTAATTCTTGGTTTCTGACCCTATACATATTCAATTTGTGATACATGGTGTGTGGTTGGGAGAGTATATGGTCCAAGCCACTGTAACAAGGTTTTGTGACCATCGAGAAGCACCATCAGCAAATCGATGGTGATAGGTTGGCGAATGATCCATCTGTGACACATGATGAAAGAAAGGTTTCATAGTGCATACATGATGAATTGTTCATCATAAAAAAAAAATATGGTCTATAAATTTTCATACTAGGGCTAATTGCAATGTTATGGATGAAAATTTTTAAGATAGAGCCCATTAATGGGATCTTTGAGGCAAGTCCCATTGGGCTCTGCTAAGATATATGCCCTCTTGAGGACGCAATGTTTCAGAATGTAATGGCCTTTCCATAATGCCTCAAATTTCCCTAGTCCCAACACTTCTTTGGAAACATCGTAATGAAGGACTAATTCCCGCTTAGTAAAGGACTGGGAATTGACATTGCAGTCAAAGATGGATTTCATCCACTTTTTGTGTGCTTTGTTATGCTGGAGAGATTCTCATAAACTTTTGTCAATGTGTTCCAGCTGGACCAACCTTTGTTCTAAAGGTGAAGTGTTGGTAAGAATTTCAATGGCTGAGTGCAAGGTAGGGATCTCATACTCAATGGGGAGGACTTATTTGACCCCATAGACTAATTGGAAGGGCATGAAACCTATAGATACTTTGAACGTAGCGGAGTACAACCACAAGGCTGAAAACACCATGTGGTGCCAGATTGTTTTGTGCTTGTTCACCATATGTCGGAACATCATTTCGAGGACTTTGTTGAAAACTTCTACTTGACCATTGGACTTAGGGTCATATGAGGAAGTGAACTCATGAGGGAAATCAAGGTGTTGGGATAAATCCTAAAATATTTCATTTTCAAAATGTTTTCTATGATTTAATATAAAGTCATTGGGAACACCAAACCGTATTATGACATTGTTAAATAAAAACCATGCAGCGGTTTTTGTGGTGTTATTGTATGTGGGCATGGCCTCTACCTATTTGGTGAAATAGTCAATGACAACCATAATGTACTTATGGTTTCCAGATGATGGGGGGTTGCAGATCATGAGGTATATGCCCCGTTTGTAGAAGGGGTTGGCGGATGATGACTAGGTGTTGGGGAGCTGGTGGGACTCATGCCTTATGAGCATATATTTTGCACCAATCACATCTCTTCATTGCTTGAATACAATCATGGAAAAAGGTGGGCGATAAATAACCAACACGTAGGAATTTTTGAGCAGTTGCCATCCCTGAGAGGTGGCCACCACAAGCCCCACTATGGAAATAATTTAAGACCTTCTTAGCTTGTTTGTGAGTAAGGCATTGATGAAGTATGGTGTCAATGCCTCGTTGATAGAGTACATCCCCCAAAAGGAGGTAACGGGGGGCCTAGGGGCATATGTGCCTTTGATTGTCATGAGTAAGTAGAGGTTTGAACTTATGAGTTCGTAAAAAAAGGAGGATGCTGCTGTACAAGGGTTCATCTATTGATACTAAGAACATATGTTCATCGTGGAATGCATCATTAATGAGAGATACTTGGGTCTCTGTTGGGTGATTAGTGATGAACTCGATAAGGATAAGGGCTTGTTGATGATGTTGGACCCACCAACATGTTAGTGGATATCCTCGATAAAAAGTCCCAATTAGACCTCAGACCATTTGGTTTAGGAGTCCTGGAAATGCGTTGTATGGTAATACCTTGACCGTGATTTCACACAGACGCAAGTAAGATGTCCCTATTGGTAGCAAGGGTGTGATAGTTGTGGTGAGTCAAGGAAGGTGCATGAGAGGTTCTAACACACTAAGAGAGGTGAGTGCGCCCCTCGAAAACATGTAATAATACTCAGCTTGGAAGGGAACACACGAGCAAAGATGCATCACAAGATGGAAAGCAAGTTTGTGAGAAGTCCAAAGTGATTGTTAAACCAACAAAACATTTAAGAAAGATTCATACATACTTATACAGAATAGCCATACATGCATGTGTAAGAAAACAAATACATATATCATTTAGAGTAAACCAGATAGCATAGAATACAATACAACATATGAATGAAATGTGCTGGCTCTGTTAGATTAAGAAGTGTAAATTCTAGTCATACAATACATCCATGTCCAACCAATAGTTCTAATAGCGGAACATTACAACCACAACTGCCCACTCCTCCAAAGAGATATACTAGCTCTGGCAGTGGAGAAGCCAAGGTGCGTTACAATACTATCCAAGCTCTCTCTAAGATAGTCATATCAGAAGCTTGGCTGACCAAAATCCTCTACAATGAGTTATGAGGGACTATTTATAGCAAAGGGTGGCGTGGCCCTTGACACTCCCCTTTGTGATAGTTCATCTACCCTCATGACGCTTCATCTACTCTATGATTGTTACATCCACTATCGACACTTGAACTTACACTTGAGAAGACGTTACATACAATCTTCACATGTACCAATGTGAGACAAAATGGCTTGAGCAAGCCATGCAAGACATCACTAACACTCAGACCGTTGTGGTGTGACGAACTCTTGACATCATTGTGGTGGTCAATGGTGGTGAATTGATGCCAAGCTTGTTCGTCCATGATGGTGTCCATTCACTCAATGGTGACATCTTATTGAAGCAAACTCTTGCCTCTGTTGCATCCGGGTACGACGATACGGCTCCTCCATCCAACTCGTCTGATAGCATGCGCATGGTCGTCCAAGGTGCGACGAGACCAACAACATGTTGATGGATAGTGTATGTACTAATCTCTATGCATGTGCTGGTGGCCATGCACATCGACTTGTTAAAATACATGTTCAGCTCCAGTTAGACTTGCTTCTTGTCTTTGCCTTGGTGAGTGTGCCAAATGGGTGGGATCGCATGCATGCTGCTAAATTCCCTTGCATGTGATAAACAACACTCCTCACCTTGTTTGCTCTATTCTAGCTACTAGGATGGATCTATAACTTGTATGGGTGCAATTTCATCCGTGAATGCATGTTGTGCCCCTTATTGTACCTGTTCCTCCTACAACTCATTCTCTCATCTATGTAGCTCATGTTCTTCCTTGAGTTGCAACTTCAGCACATGAAACTCCTTCTCTACTCCATTCTCTGTCTTCGTGTGATCTTCATGTCACATTGTCAGCTCATAGCTTGAGTCTCCAAAGTTTCTTTCATCACAAGTGAATCTTCTTGAGCTTGTAACTTTATTCTGCCTCTGTGTTGTCAACAACCTTCCTCTTGTGTTCATTGCATCTGGTATGCTACCTTTAGCTTCTGTTGATGGTGATGTTTGCTATGATGTTTTTGTCATTAGATCTTGATGTCTTTGTCTTCGAACAACTTGATGTCTTCGTGGGTAGGAAATTTTATAGAAACTTGATCGACTGCATCCCCATGTGTGCTCTAAATGGTGTCTTTGAATCTGCTCTCTTGGAAACCATTGTGCCTATGCTGTTGAGAGGTAGATGAACACTTTTGATACCTGGAGACAAGGAAACACTCATGGCAAGAAATCTGTCATTTGAAAACCAAAACGAACTTGAGAACTAACTGGCAACATACTTTTGTGACTGATCATGAAGGTTGCGCAATTTCCACTGGGAGGTTAGGAGACTGACTGCCAAAACTATGTAAGGCACAGACTGGGATGTTAGGAGGCTGACTAACTACTGGAACTACGCAATGCACATTCATCCTGGCCTACTAAGGACTGAAACTACGCAATGCGCAATTTCAGTCAGCAGTGACATGCAACCAACAAACTGCATTGCGCAGTTTTTTGGGCTAGTGTTATAGACATTTTTGGGCACTACAACCCCAATAATATATGTCCATAAACCAAGGGCTCCTAAGTCCCTAAAAGTGTTGTTCTATCCCCTAAGAGGACAAGGTCAACTAATTACATCATCTCCCAGAAATTCTCCATGAAAAACTACTTAGAACTGGTCAAAACTGGACCATCTCACCTGCTCCATGGACAAAGTGCAATGCATCTCACCTAAATACACATAAGGGGTGCGATGCATACTAAAAATCCCTTCTATGGGGTGCCATGGGTGAGAATGGACAAATGGCATAGGCAGTGTGTGAGGTGGAAAATCATGGAATCTTCCAGAAACTTCTCCTATGACACTTGCCTCCCTAAATTCGCCTAGGGATGAGTAAGAGATCATCATTCTCCAAGTGGAATCAAGAACTATCAGAGAGAGGACACTAATCAAATCCTATAAGCTGACTCACTGCCCTTTGTAAACATCTATATATGAATCCCTCATCCCAGAGATCCAAAGGCTGGAATTTTGTATCTTGTAAGGAAGTGCTGTTAGTTTCTTGTTGCAACATCATAGTGTTGGGTGATCTAAGCTTTTCAGGAGCTGAAGAAGGGCTTCTTGCTGAGAGGATGATGTTGGGTCAGAACAATAAGTTGTCATCCTCTTTTCTCTTTCTTGATATTAATAAAGCTAT
>Ga0068627_1000065_pt1 | contig 15897 bp, 11 predicted proteins | sample InSIn1gowninarea_FD_77430 | JGI IMG/M metagenome (GOLD analysis project Ga0068627, IMG submission 77430) | Clean room microbial communities from NASA Spacecraft Assembly Facility at Jet Propulsion Laboratory, Pasadena, California, USA -... ... | reverse complement strand
TGGAAGATTAAATTAAAATAAATAAGTCTTCTAGAGACTTTATCCATTCCATCATTTTAGCCCTATTTTACCACAATTGATTTTCATATTGAGACAATCCTTGTCACAATACATTAGACCATCATTGACTATGATTGATTTTCATATTGAGACAATCTATCATAATCCAATGTCGGACCATGTTTGACCATGGTTGATTTTCATTTTGAGACAATCTTTGTGATAATGTGACATTGGACCATGGCGGTCCATGATCGAAAATGGTTGACCATGATTGATTTTATAAAATATCATTAATCATGGTTACCCATCATTGGCCATGATTGACCATGGTTGACAACCATTGGCCATGATTGACCATGGTTGACCATGGTTCCAAGGGATTAATACTTAAAACCCAAGGTATTATAAACCCAAGGGAATAATATAAACTCAAGGTATATAAACTTTAAGATAAATATTATAAACCTTAAATAAACAAGGTTGACCATATTTGATTTTCATATTGAGACAATCCTTGACACAATGTGAAGTTGGATTGTTCTCAACCATGGTTAAACCCTTAGATTAATAATCCCAAGGGATTGATATTATAAACCCAAGGGAATAATAAACTGATGTAGGAGCATCTAAGCACTCTTCACTATGAGAGGAATCCAAAGCTGAGAAGGAGGAGACATGGACAAACATGCAAACCAAGAGGCAAATTGTGTTAAAATAGGGCTAAAATGATGGAATGGATAAAGTCTCTAGAAGACTTATTTATTTTAATTTAATCTTCCATGTATGCGTATAGAGAGATTAGGGGTTTGTTGAGTGATTGCGTGAGAAATTCATGAATCGTAAACAATCCATCCTTTTTGTAACTTCTTATATAAGAGAGTTTGTGTAAGGTGATCAGAGAGAGATAGAGCGATATATAGAGATTTGTGTAAATAGTTTGGATTCAATGTAATTGAGAGGTGAAAGTGTGACTAAGGCTGAAATTCCTTAGAATGTAATCTAACTTTGTGTATAATATAATATATGCGTGATATGTGAAATTTGTGTGGTTGTGTATTGTTTATGTATCGAAAGAGTTGAATCCTGTTGATAGGTTTGTTGATCGACCATCGGTCACTGAAGGATTGATGGTGATCAAATGATAATAGATTTATTATTATATGGGTGTTGTGTGTGAAAACAAAGTATGGCAAAGGAACTGTGTTTTAATGCAGATTCCATCAATAGTGAACGAGATTGAGTCAAAGAAGAAATAGATGGAATAATGGACAAGATCCGTGAGATCTTATAGATTGATGGTTAATATTGGTGATCAACGGCGGAAGTCGAGGTGAAGACGAGAACTGATCTGGATCATCAGATCTACAGATGAGTGAAATCAACAGATATCGGGTCAGAAGATCGACATCGGTTAATTCAAAAATTAGATCCGATATTGATTAAATCACAGTTTCATATTCCCATTGGCTCCATCCAAAGGAAATAGGCATGTGGAGATAGCTAGACCTGAACATTTATAGATCGGGGAATGATAATTTTCATCGGGTCTGTGAAGGTGTTAAATGTTGTGTAAGTGATCCACTTGATATCATTATGGACTGTCAGATCAAATGGAGTTTTATCTATAGTGTAGGATCACCAAGCAAGTTAGTTGATCAGGGAAAGATATCATCCATCGGATCAAGAACCAGATCGACGACGGAGATTTATTCGCAAATCACATTCGGTAAAAGAGTTCGGGTCTGTGATAAACCCAAATTTGTGATTTTGCAAAGGACTAAGGACCATTAGATGAAAGGGTTGATCGAACGATGGGGGTTAACTCTCGCATTTCGTAGGAATCAAGTGTTGGAGGATTGCAGAAACTGCGATGTGCGATGAGCTGAGAATGCGATGAAGTGTCGACTTTTGGATCGTGAAGCTAATCAACGGCATAGATTGAAGAATAGCAGAAAGGCTTGGAAAGAGTGTATTTGAGGAGTTTATAGATATTGGTTTATTCTATTTGAGATCTAGCCTTAAGCGTTCATGGTCGGGTTTCCATGTGTTTTTGTGTATTTGCGCTGGTTGTTGTTGTCTTGGTTTTTTAGGCAAAAGCACCAATTAACACTTCCAATAGAAACATGGGCCCATAAACCATAGGTCCATGATCGATATTTTAGAAATGAAAGGGATATTTGCTTAGGGAAATTTCTCCTTTCATCAAGTGGTATCAGAGCAGGGAAAGGTTTTCCTATGTAAAAGAGATTTCGTGTAGAAGGAGTGCAAGCAAAAAGAGAAGGAGGCACAATTGTGTTAAAGCTTGATAAGTTTATGGTCTTTACTGTCATACAGATAGCGGTAGCAGAAGGTGAGAAGACTTGCAACAACCTAGAGTAAGGAGTGCTCAATTAGTTCCAGAGGAGAGAACTAGAAATATGCCAAAAGACTAAGCTCAGAGGAGAAAGGTTGGTGAGGTATCATGTAGCAAAGAAGGCTGTTACTGTAGAGTTTTGGTTGTAGCCCATAGAAGATCATGAAGGTAGTTCCACTAAGGAAGTGGGTAGAATTGTTATGGGATTAAGGAGAAGCACATGACTAGGAGATCATAAATTTTCGTGCCTCGGGAGTCTGATGTTGGAGAATTCAAGCACTCTTCACTAAAAGAGGAAAACAAAGTTGAGAAGGAGGAGACATGGACAAACGTGCAAACCAAGAGGCAAATTCTGTTAAAACAAGGCTAAAATGATGGAATGGATAAAGTCTCTAGAAGACTTATTTACTGTGATTTAATATGTCATATATGCATATAGAGAGATTAGGGGTTTGTTGATCGATTGTGGGAGAAATTCATGGATCGTAGATGATCCCTCCCTTTTGTAACTTCTTATATAAGAGAGTCTGTTTAAGGTGATGAGAGAGAGATAGAGCGATAGATAGAGATTTGTGTAAATAGTGTGGATTCAATGTAATCGAGAGGGGAAAGTGTGCCTAAGGTTGAAATTCCTTAGAATGTAATCTAACTTTGTGTATAATGCATGTTATGTGGAATTTGTGTGGTTGAATATTGTTTATGTGTCGAAAGAGGTGAATCCTATTTATAGGTTTGTTGATCAACCCTCGATCACTGAAGGATCGATGGTGATCAAATGTTAATCGATTTATTGTTATATGGGCATCGTGTTTGAAAACATAGTATGATAGAGGAACTGTGTTTTAACGCAGATTCCATCAACAGTGAACGAGATTGAGCCAAAAAAGGAATAGACAAAGTAATGCATAGGATCTATTGGATCTTATAAATCGACAGTTAGTATTGATGATCAATGGTAGAAGTCGAGGCGAAGACGAGAACTTATCTGGATCATCAGATCTACAGATGAGTTAAATCGACGGATATTAGGTCAGAATATGCACACTGGTTAATTCAAAAACAAGACCCGATATCGATTAAATCATAATTTAATATTCCTATCAGCTCTGTCCAAAGAAAATAGGCACGTGGAAATAGTTGAACCCAAACATTTATAGATCGGGGAACGATAATTTTCATCAGGTCTGTGAGGGTGTTAAACATTGCGTAAGTGATCCACCTGATATCATTCTGGATCATCGGATCAAATGGAGTTTAATCTATGACGTAGGATCACTGAGCAAGTCAGTTGATCGGGGAAAGATATCAATTGTCGGATCAAGAACCAAATCGACGACAAAGATTTAATCGCAAATCACATTTGGTAAAAGAGTTTGGGCTTGCGATAAACCCAGATTTGCATTGTTGCAAAGCACTATGGACCGTTAGATCAAAGGGTTGATCGAACGACGGAGGTTAACTCTCGCATTTTGTAGGAATCAAGTGTTGGCGGATTGTGAAAACTGCGATGTGCATTGAGCCGAGAATGCAACGAAGCGTTGACTGTTGGATCATGAAGTTGATCAACGATGGAATCAATGGCGCTATAGATTTTCTTGTTTTTTTGGGTAACTTGTGTACTATGAATCAACGGCGCTATATATTTTCAAACTCTTCTTTCTCAGATAGTTCTGTGAACTGACTGAGTTAACACTAGTGGATAGATTAGTAAGGTGTGTCCCTTTTCATGGGGACAAATAAAGGATAGACAACCCCAGTCAAGGAGTTGGAAGACTTTGACCGAGATATAATTAGTGAAAGTATTTCACAACCGTCTCCGACCTATGAGTTTGTCATCGTGCAGAGGCAAAACCTGTTTTGAGTTCTATCCCCAAGGCATGACTAATAACACATTCACAATCTTTTTTGTAATTGAGGTATACAACCCATGATCCATTTCATAATTCATGATATTATACATTTTTTGTAATTTAGCTATACATTCATGATCCATTACATAATTCATAATATTATTTATTATTATATTCCTAATTCATAATATTATTTATTATTTTATAATTGTTATTTTATTTTTTTAATAAATACATGTTAAAAATAGTATATTTAATAATAATAAATATTTAGATTTAAAAAGGAAAAAATGAAAAACATATTGAAAATTTCATTTCATCATGAATATAAAAAACAAAAACAAAAATATGCTCGATTACAAAAATGATTATTTAATTGATGTTATCCTCCATTGGATATAAAATAAAGTGTGCCTCTCATGGTTTGAATTAGGTTCACCTTTACTACAATTACATTACAATGACATTAGATTATTGTGCTATAAATTTTGAACTTCCACAGTATGTTGTGTTATGTCTAGCATGCTATGTTTGATTGTTGTTTGATAATTTGAAAATTTAATGTGTTTAACAAGCAAAAATCATATTTAAAATTGAGACTCATTCTAAACTAAGTTTTCTACATGTTCTGAATCTTCTGGATCACTCAAGATCTAGTTTGATTTTCTTGAAGCTCTTCTTGACCGTTTCATCTCTGATTCATTACTACCAATCACAAAGCGCTCTTAGCCTTCCAATATGCAGTCGATCAAGATAAGTCTAGACTCACTTGTTAGCATTTAGTTTCATGGTTGGTTGAAATGGTATGTTGTTTGTTTTCAATATGGAAAATGTAGAGCCACATACTCGATAGAATATTTGTATATATTTTGATTTGTTATAGATATGGAAAATGGAGAATTGCATAGATCCTTCTTCATGGAAATTGTTGCCATACATTCATTACAAACGCGTCAGTGAACAACAATGAATAAGGACATTGCGATTTTTTCTTCATTTCTCTACACATTCCAAATAATTCACTTATCTGTGTAATAATTTTGTACGTTGCAATCCAATCAATAACTTGCTAGTAGTGGCCTCTTTCGGCATGGACTGGAATGAGTATGAAAGCAAAACCCAAATTTTTCCCTAGCACTGATTTATCATTTGTCAAACGTCATTTGTCATTTTGTGGATTAAATTATGTATATTTCAAAGCCATGATTTTGTTCATACTCCATGTCTGGATGTGTGAATTTGTAATTAATATAAATTGGCTGACATGGATTATGTGTGAATTTGTAATTAATATAAATTTAGTTTAATGATAATATGTTATTGATGTAGATCATTGTTTCATGGAGATTAACCCCACTTGAATTTAGAGAGGTTAAAAAAACATTAATAATAATAAACTCAACTTATCTTAAAAAAATATTAATTGCATGCATTTTATAGCCCAAGTTCAGTATGACCCTAATTGTGTCAGTTTGTCCATACTCAAAGTTAAATTTTAGCTAATGCCGACCAACATAAAAATAAAAAAATTTATAAATCTAGATAATGTTTATGTTCGTCTCTCCAATAAATAATAATAATGAAAATAGGAAAAATTAATGTTTGCCTGAAACAAAAATGAAAATAACCATATAGATAAAAAAAAAATACAATAGAATTATCTCATGCGTTCAACAATTCTTTTATCTTGATTCATCCTCTCTCCTTTAATTTAGTTTAACTCCTTGAATGCAAGCAATCAAATAGGATTAGAAATCACCATCTAAATTGAAATCTATACATCTAGTGCAAGAAATCTTCTTCCCTCTCTCCCCCCTCCATATATATCGATATCTCCCTCTATCTCTCATTCTTTGTCTCTCTATCTTAGCCCCCCCCCCCACAAACACACATGCCCTCTCTCTCCATATTTATCTTTCTATCCCTCTCCCTATCTCTCACTTCTTCCCTCTCTTCACCTTCCATCTATATCTCTATCTCCCTCTGCCTCTCTTTTGTATTTATATATCCCTTCTTCGTCTCTCTATCTCACACCCAAGTATAAACACTCTCTCTCCACCTCTTCCTTGTCACTCCCTCTCTCTCTCCAATTTTCTCTCTCTCTATGTCTTTCTTCTTCCCTCCCTTTCTCTCCTTCCAAATCCATTTCTCTATCCCTCACTCTCTCTTCCTTTCTCCCACTCCCTCTATCTCTCCACCTCTATCACATTATGTCTTTGCTCTTCCCTCTCATATATATTAATAAATATTATAATATAATTATTATAATAAGTTTAATATTGTATTAATTAAAAGTTATTAAGTTGAATAATATATATTATAATATATTAATATTAATATTAAATTTAATAATTCTTTTTACGCATGATAACAAAATTTATAATAAAACTAAATCAAATGAATATTTTAGAATATTCCAACTTTCATGTGGAAATATTTATGTGTATAAAGATTTTAGTATATCCATATGATATGGTTTTCCTTTTAAAGATTCATTTTACAAATAATTAATTTAAAGAAATATTAAAAGATTTTAGAGCAATATTTTGGATTCTTTGTGTTGAATTAAACTTTTTACTTTTATTTAAGAAATGGTAGTGGTTTTAGTAAAGAGTAAAGATGCTTAAAATTTTACCTAATTTGGAATTTGAGTGTGGTAAAAAAATTTTGTTAAAGGTAAATTCATGATCCATTCAAATTCAAGTTATGTGATAAAAGATCTATTGAAGACATGAGATAATTGTATTGTAATTTTTTTATTTAAAGGCTTGAGATAATTCTATTGATTTTTTTTTATCTATATGGTTATTTTCATTTTTGTTTAGGGCCAACATTAATTTTTTCTATTTTCATTATTATTATTTATTGGAGAGACAAACATAAACATTATTTACATTTCTAATTTTTTATATTTATGTTGATCGACATTAGCTAAAATTTAACTTTGAGCATGATCATACATAGACATCGGGGTCATACTATGTTGTAGAATGCACCTCTCGACACAACAACATCGCTCTGTGGTGGTCTCAGAGGCCTGCAAGTATATATTATTTACATACTACTCTTTTTCTAACACTTCGTGGTTTCAGAAAATTTGGAGATGGAAAGTACCCTTGAAAATCATCTTATTTGTCTAGTTAGCCTACCATAATAAGATCCTTAATTGGGACAATTTATTCAAAAGGGGTTATCAAGGACTTGGATGGTGCCCATTTTGTAGAAAATATTTGGAAACAACCCTACATCTTTTTTTGCTGTGCTCATTATCATTGCAGGTATGCACACATGTTCTGGAGGTGTTAAATCATCCTCCTCTTCAATAATTCACCATACTGGAATGATGTCCCAAATGGTGGGTATCCAACCATGGGATTTATAATTTAGTCCCCTTATATGTTTTTTGGTAACTCTAGTGTGTGACAAACTCATGTATTTTCGAGCGGACACTTGTAAATGTACACAAAATATGCTCCCTTATCCAAGCATGAACAAATTCATAGTGGGGTCTTCATCATATTGTTAAAGGGCCTAGTGCAGGAAAAAGACATACATAAATTCATTTTCCAATAGGTTTGTTTGATGGTGCCACTCAGGGAGTAATTTGTGGTTGTAGTGCATGGCTCACGATTTGCTCAAAATCTCGTTATAAACTTTGCTGGAACATGGGACCTGGTACCAACACCAAAGTAAAAATTCTGGCACTTTGGGTCTCATTGGCTTTCTAAGCGGGCAAAGTTGGATCACATTTTCATTTATGGAGACTCAAAGGCTCTCATATATGGGATTTCAGACCAATCTAATTTTAGCTAATCCCATGTTTGATTTTCATATTGCAATCACGTTTTTTTCATGTATTTCTCATTTTTTGTGTAATATGGTGCATCAAAAGTATGCAACATGGGTACCCCTTAGATGAGGAATTAAATTTTGCATCCAATGAGTACTTTCACTCAAAATTTGAGTAAAACCTTAGGGAGATAAGTTGAAAATATGAGTTGAAAAAGTAGTTTTATTATTATTATTTTTTTAATATCATCCCTCATGGTCCACATCATCATCTTGAATCCTATTGGTTCTTATAAAGTTTATTTTGGTTATACATTTTCCTTAGGAGGCCCATTTTAGACCTGGAAATTCAGAGTATGTGGTACCTTGATTTCTGCGCCTCGTTCCATATGACAGGGTGAAAGGATATTTTTGGTAGCCTGTAGGAGAAGGATCTCTAGATGCATATCAAAATGGGGGATGATGGGAGGTACAGTGCTACAGGAATTGGTACTGTCACATTTGACAGGGTGAAAGCCTCTCCTCTTCGCCTCAAAGATGTTATTTTTGTACCCGGACTAAAGAAGAACCTAATATATGTAGAAGTATTAGAGGACAGAGGTTATGATGTTATTTTTAGTAAAGGGAAAGCCTTTCTGAGACACATAGCTATCGGGAAAGTGAAGTAGATCAATTTTCAAGTTAAAAACCTATATAAACTTGAGGTGGGAGATTACACTTCATTAAGAAGTAAGGTAGAAAAAGTGCATAGTTGATATGTTGGAGAACTCTGGAAAAAGATATTGGGTCATCTACACCATGGTTCCTTAAAATTCATGCATCAAATTATCACCGATCTCCCTAAAGGCTCTCTTTACTAGTGGGATGTATGCAAGGGTTGCGCATTGGGGAAAATTTTCAAATCCACTTTCCATGACTGAGATAGCAAAGTAGATGCAGTCTTGGAGTGAGTCCACTTTAATGTATGTGGACCCTTTTATAAATCCTCCACAACAAAACATAAGTTATATGCTATTTTTATTGATGATTTCTTTATAAAATGTTGGATCTTCACCATGTAGAAGAAGGATGAAGTTGAAAGAATAACTTTGGCATAAATCACATGTAGACAAAAATTTGTTGATGCATTTCAAACCAACAAGTGTGGTTCATCGTGAGGACAAGTTTTCTCAAAATTTGTTGAATTCAAGGCATTTGTTGAGATGGAGACTAGGAAGAAGGTGAAGACTCTCAGGAGTGACAATGGAGGTGAATTTGTTTCACACTCTTTCAAGTACTTTTATGCCAATGAAGGTATTTGAAGAGACTTTATAACACCCCATAATCCACAACAAAATGGTGTAGTTGAAAGGAAAAATAGAAGCATAGTGGGAGCAGCAAGAGCCATCTTGCATGATTAGGGGTTTCCATTGAATCTACAGGAAGAAGAATGTGACACAACAATCCACTTGTAGGACCAGAGTCCCCATAAAATACTTGGCATGATCACACTGGAGGAAGCCTTCTCTGGGAGAAAGCTTGATGTGTCTCATTTAAGAATTTTTGGAGCTTCAATTTATGGTCATGTCTCCAAGGATTCGAGAAAGAAACTTGAGCCTACAATAGAGTTGGGAGTTTTTGTAGGATACATTGAAACTTCACAAAATTACCCTATGTAGTTTCCTTCAATGAGGATGATGGCTGTGAGGAGAGATGTCAATTTCTATGATTAGAAAGCTATGGAATTATGTTTGGAAAGAGAGATGAGTATCTCACTGGTGCAAGATATTATAGCTCCAAAGGAGGAGCCTCAAGAAGAGCTTTGGGGCATTATGGAGTAGCCACATGTGGTGGAGTAGACAAGAGGCAGAGTGGAGGCACCCACTCGACCAAAATCTTTCAAATAGGGGAGGAATACAACTAGAGAAGCTGATAAATTGTTGCAAGATGCTAGGGAAAATGTGGGAGCCCCTACATCACATCTCATGTAGAGGAGGTCATCTAATAGGTCCAATGGGGCTCTCATGATAGAGCTCATTAATATAGATCCTTCTTCATTTGAGGAAGCAGTTTATCAACCTATTTGGGTTGATTCCATGGTAGAAGAATATGAATCTATCAAGAAGAATAGTGCATGGGAGGTGGTGCCAAGACTAGAAGGGAAATCAATGCTTGGTTCCAAATGGATTTACAAAGTGAAGCATGCAACTGATGGGAGCATTAAGAAGTACAAGGATAGTTTTGTGGCCAAAGGATTCTCTCAGGTAGAGGGAGTGAAATATGCGGAAACTTTTTCACAAGTTGCAAGATATTCCTCAATTAGATCCTTTCTAGCATTGGTTGTGCATATGGGGTGGAAAATCCACCGGATGGATGCAAAGAAATCCTTTCTCAATGGTGTTGTTGAGGAGGACACTTACATAGAGCAACCAGAAGGATTTAAGACATACGATTGAGAGTCACATGTGTACAGACTAAGGAGAGCATCGTATGGTCTCAAACAGGTTGCCCACACATGGTACACTCAGATTGATAATTATCTCAGTGGATTGGGCTTCACCAAAAGTGAGGTAGATGTGAACCTCTATCACATTGTGGTAGATGGTAAATTTCTTATTCTTGTTTTATATTTTAAAGATTTAATATTGACAAGTGATGACCAACTAATCCACTCTTGCAAAGAGGAAATTGCAACGGAATTTGTGATGAAATACATGGGCTTAATGCATTACTTCCTTGGGCTATAAATATGGAAAGGTGATGGTGAATTGTTCATGTCTCAGGGGAAGTATGATTATGAAATACTTAAAATATTTCACACAGTGAGTTGTAAGCCCATGGACACACCTCTACCTATAAATTGAAGGAAGGAAAATGCCACTTCAAGCGAAGAGATTGATGCTACCATTTGCAGACACCTTGTGGGGTATTTGATGTATCTTGTGAACACAAGACTCGACATGTGTTATGCAGTAAACCGAGTCAAGCTATGGTGAGGCCTATCAAGCCATATTGGAAGGAAACAAAGCATGTGTTGCGGTACATCAAAGGCACTACTGAGTATTAATTATGGTACAAGAGTACAAAATGAGTGAAGCTCCAAGCCTTCACCATTGCAGATTAGATAGGGAGTCCCTTAGACAAGAAAAGCACTTTAGGTGCTATCTTCAATGTTGGGTCTACAACTATTTCTTGGTACAATAGGAAGCAGAGGTTTGTGGCACTCAGCTCAGATGAGGCTAAATACCTGGTTGCAATTCAAGAAAAATGTGAGGTCATATTGATGAGGAAAATACTTGTGGGTATTTTTATGTAGGAGATGGATCCAACAATGATATATTCTGATAATAAAAGTTTCATTAAGCTCTCTGAGAATATAGTATTTCATGACAGGTCCAAGCACATCGATATCTGATATCATTTTTTGTGGGACTGTGTTATAGGAGAATTATGTTGCTATAGTACGTTACAACTAAGAAGCAAGATGATGACATCTTGACAAAGGCATTATCAAGAGGTAAATTCGAATTCCACAGGTGCAGGATAGGGGAGGTGAAAAAAACCTTTCATGCTAAGAGGGAGTGTTAAAAATGTAGCAAGAAAGGTTCAGTTTGACTTTAGCTTTAGTCAAATTGAGTAAATCACAATTCCACATCAACAGGGCAACTTGGAGGCAATTAACTAGTGCAACGGAGCTATTTTCACTCAGTTGGCTCAATAAATTCGAGTTAGGGGCTTGGAGTTCAATTATGCATGTGTTTATTGCTAAATTTTAACAATATAGTTCAATTATTTTTAGTTGTATTTAGTTAATTGGCATCTAACTATTGATAGAGTCAGTTGAAGGTCAGTTGTGCAGTGGGACAACAATCTAACTCGGCGATTTGTTAGTTAATTGATCAATCAACCAAAAATAGCTAATGCATGAAAGGAATTCAAATTCTTGAGGTGAAGTAGAGATGACAAGGAATTGTAACATGAGTTGTATGCTAGTTTGAGTACATAGTTCTTGAATGAGGTTAGGGGATCCATCCTTGGGAATTGCATAAGAAAATTGGAGAAAATTCCTATATTTTAGGGGCTAATTTCCTCAGGAATTGCACAAGGAAATAGGAGGATAGATGAGGAAATAATTAGTCAAGTATTTTCCATAGTTTCTGATTCAACAAAAAGAACAATTATTCTTTTGTAGGTTGTGCTCAGAGCTAGAGTAGGGAATTGTAATAGTTTCTCTATTGAACTGATTAAGGAAAAGAGGCTTAAGGATTTTTTCCCAGTTTGGTTCCCTTAACAAATCACTTTATACTTGTGATTTTTCTTGTTGCATGTCTATGCATGTTGTTCTAAATTGTGATTTCCATTCCACATATCAATAGAGTAGAATTTTGTCTCTTATTTTTTAGTTTGAAATCTTGAGTAGTTGCAATTTCTATCAAATTTCTATATTAAAATTTATATTAAATGTTTAAATATTCAACAAATTCAAATATATTCAACTTTGTTTATCTACAGTCATCCTCATTCAACCTTAGTTGATCATATTCAACTATAGTCAACCATGGTTGACATTAATAAATCATAGTCAACCTTACTCAATCATAAGAAAGTTTTAAAATTGTTTATTAATATTAACAACAATAAGGTTTAAAAAGGTTTATTAATACCATTAATACTAAGGTTAATTAATAAGGTCAATAAGGTCTTATTAATATGATATTATGTTTAATAAGGTTTCATAATAAGATTTAATTTTAAAAGGATTAATAAAACCCTGACTATTATTAATATTAATAAGTTTTATTAAAAATATTAATATTAAGATATATTAATGAAGTTTTATATTTGAATTTAATAAGGTTTATGGCGTGTTTAATTTTTAAGCATTTTCAATATTTAGTTTTTAATATAACTCTCAAAATGCAACCATATTCAACAATGGTTTAATCAACTCGACTATGGTTAACCATGTTCACCATGGTAATACATGGTTAACTTAGTTATACATGGTCAAACATTGCCAACATGTTCAATCATTGTCACTGATTGTCACCCATGCACCAACTTAGTTAGCCATAGTCAACCATGTCCAACCTTGGTCAACCATGATCAACCATGTCATATATGTTCAACCATAGTCAACCTAGAACAATCCATGCTCTACCCACTTCTAATGGCTAACCATATTTGGACATGGCTAGAATGGTCGAACATGATCAACCAAGATCTCTATGGTTGAACATGGTCAACCATTGTCAACATGTCTATCATAGAAAAGTATGGTTAACCATGGAAAAATTATAGAAAAGTATGGTGAAACATGGTCACCATAATGAACCATGGCCACCATGATCTTCGATAGACATCCATGGTAAATCAAGGTCGAACATAATCTTTCCTCTTAATCCCTTGTAAACCATGGTAATCATTATCAATTATGGTCAACATAGGTCAACCATGAACTGCCTTGACCAACAATGGTCAACCTTGTCAACTAACTTCAACCATTAATGCAACCACTTTTGTAACATTAATTAAAAATGTAACAATGGTGAACAATAATGTAACATTGTTAAATCGATCTAGCATTAATACATTGTTACATTAATGGTTTTCCATGGCCAAACTCAATTAGCCTTAGGCAACCGTCTTAAATATTGGTGAGCCTCATCAACCATGATCAAACTCCTCACACTTCTTCAACCATTGTCAACCATGGTTAACAAATCCACCCCACACACGTCAACCATCAACTAGCACAATCACTTTAGTAAATGTGGTTGATATACACTGTTTGACCTCATTTTTCACCTTTTATATGTTATTCAATGTATGAAAATGACATTGATGGCATATTGTAGATTGATTGCATATTGTCTACCTAGGCTCATAGATAGTCATTGATTGGTGGCAGATTGATTCTTGCTCAGTTGATTTTTCATAATATTTTGGTTTATTGGATGCATTTATACTTGCTCCCTAGATTTATCATTAAAAGAATAAACACCCTTATTGCAAACTTCCTATGGTTTGGTGCAAAGGGTGAACAAAAGTATCATTTGATGCCATTGGAAGAAATCACCATGCAGAAGGAGATGGGTGGATGGGGTTTAAAAACCACTAAAATTTTCGATTGGGATTTTCTGACAAAAAGTTTCATGCATGCCATATTTGACTCTGGTTTATGGCAGGTGAGAGCTAAGAAGAATTATTTTAAAAGCATATCTTTACATGATTGGTTAAATATTGGGGTGGGGAATATAAAGAATGGATCCTATATTTGAAAGGGATTTATGAAAATTAAGTAATGGCTTATTGGAAATATTTGCTGGGAGATAGGCTCTGGTGCAACGGTTGGAGTCGGGATCGATCCCATTCATGGTTTGCAAGGCAATCACACTTTGTCGAATGAGATCATACAACATCTTCATGGTAGGGTTATTTTCTATATCAACCAAATACAAGATGATTCAAATTATTTACAACTCTATCTCACTTGGAAGTGTGTTGTGGAAATGGGATTAAATGGTGATTATGCCAATATATGGGATAAATACATTCCACAATTAATGTTCGTGGGTATTTTAGTTGGGCAATTCGATGATAAACTTAGTTGGAATGGTAGTCTTGTCTAGGGTCAAATCTGAGTGCAGGAGATCTATTGTTACATTACTTAATTTCCTTTAGGCACAATCAAAGATATGTTGGTTTAGGAAAGTTTGGTCCTCGGATATGCCTCTAAAAATAAAACTATTCATATAGCTTGTGTGGAATAATAAGGTTCTCACTTGGGAGAATTTTTGCAAGAGGGGGTTTTATGGTCATGATAGGTGCTATTTATGTTAGGGTTCTATTGAAAATGTTTTACACTTATTCATCTAGTGCCCTTTCGTCATTGCCATTTGGGTTAGAGTTTCATAGAGCATAAGGATTAATGCATGCTCATACTTCTAGACTATTGAATAATGCTTCAAGATGTGGATGCCACATTTTTGGGAGGACAAGGCTCTACCTTTCTTCATTTTCTAGGGTATTTGGCAAGGTAGAAACACAACTATTTTTGAAGATTTCCCTTTCGACATTGGCAAAATTAGTAACAACATATTTGCTTTTTACAAAGAAGAATATGGTCGGGAGGTTCGAAATATAAAGGCTAGAAAAATTAAAGCTATAAACCTTTTGGCTTTATATCCAGATGGCTTTTTTGTTGGGGCTGCACATTATATGGTTTGTGGTTGTGGTGTTCATATTGCTTTCTCCTCGAATGTTCATTATCAATTTTGCGGGGGGATTAGGGTCAAATTCTCGGGCTCAGGTTATAGCTATATGGGTTTTATTGTACTGCGTTAGGTGGCTTCATATGGATTCAGTGTATTATGCATTTGGCGACTCTCGGGTCACGATTGATTAGATCAATGATAAATCATCTTTCACGCCTCCACTCTTTAGCAACTGGCTACATAGGAGAGAGCTTAAGGGCTTAGTCCAACTACTTTCCTTTGCCCATGTGCTACATAGGAGAGAGCTTAAGGGCTTAGTCCAACTACTTTCCTTTGCACACAGAACACAACACAACACTATTGCTAACGCCATATTAAAAAGGGGCTCTCTATGCCGACAAGGGAGATTCACTATAAGACTTATATTAGGGGAGAATTCCATAGTTCTCGCATGATCCCTCTCATCTAAGATCTTTCTATCTTTAATGCTTTTAAATTAGCTGTAGAATGCTACTTTTATAGTTTTGGTGATAGAATGTTATATATGATTATGGTAGTAGAGACGAAGATGGTATAGTCTTTTCGGCCTTATCTCTGATTACTTGATGTCAATCTGATATGAGGCATATGTTTTGCTCTCAATATGGTGATATATCCATGGTTGTTTTTTGGGAATTGACCAGCGTTTGATATATCATGTTTCTCA
>Ga0068627_1000064_pt1 | contig 15987 bp, 17 predicted proteins | sample InSIn1gowninarea_FD_77430 | JGI IMG/M metagenome (GOLD analysis project Ga0068627, IMG submission 77430) | Clean room microbial communities from NASA Spacecraft Assembly Facility at Jet Propulsion Laboratory, Pasadena, California, USA -... ... | reverse complement strand
CCCGCAGATACACATACCAATTGCAAAAATGACTCTTGTCATTTACTGTTTATACAATGCGTTTTAATACCCGAAACCGCCCAATTGTTGCTACCATTGTTTTCATGTGGCGCCAGGATAAGAGATGCCGTACCTGTATCTATCGACGGAGCGTAGGTTGAGTCAGCAGTTACTGGCTTAGTCACTAATACAGATGGTGGGGCAAATTGCGTTCCTCGGGGAATAATTGGGTCAAGGCTGTCCTGCGTAGTTGGATAAAGCTTTTCAATATCAGCCATGGAGAAAATGCTTTTGGCATTGGTCATCTCAAAATCGTTGTCTCCACCGGCAAGATTGTATGACATATACTTCAAAAACAGTTGTGATTTCAGATTCGTCCATTTCTCCGGCTTATAATTAAGCAGCTTGTACTCAAGAGGTAATTGATTGGGCTTCAGATTAGCGATGTAAGCGTTAACGCCTGCAGTATAAGCATCTGTTTCATTTTTGGTAACAGGGTTAGCTTCCAGCTCTTTCAATGATTTCTCAGCCCCGTATACCATTCCTAGTCTCCTGAAAAACCTATCTATTTTTACAAAATCTGTTCCGCCGCTGCTACGACCCATTATTTCGCTTAATCTGCCCCCAAAAGCATAGGTCTGAAACTCCATCTGCCACAAACGAAACTTTGCATGCAGGTAACCTTGTACAAAATACGCATCGTTCTCATTGTCTGCATACACATGCGGAACGAGTCGGTCATCTAAGTAGACATCCACTTTCCCTGCCAGTTGCGGAAAATGCAGGTCAGCTGTAAAATCATTATTAGCCGGCTCTGCATTTTGCCAGAAACCATGTTGTGGACTTAGAAATGAACCAAGGCAAGGAGTTTTACTGGTGCCAACAGGTAACTGCATACTTAGTACCACCACCAATCCTATGGTGATAACAGCAGAAATTAAGAAGGAGACAATTCTCATAAAAAGCAATTAGTGGACTAAAATACAAGTTTTAAAACACTACAGTTCAAGTCATTGATAGAGAATTGAAAGTTTACACTTGAGGCATCAAACACATTTGCGCAATCAGCCAGTTTTTTCTTGTCTATTGTTCTACTTGAGACGGGTTGGAAAGTAAATACATTTTCTTGTTACCAGCGAGAGTATAGGTTTCGTCATTTGTGGCGACGCTCCGTTCAAACAATGTTTCGCTATTTAGCTTTTCTCATTTTCTGGTGACTAACACTACCCTTGAATGCATTTTTTAATTGTAATATTAGCTTGTTAGTTTCTTACCAGATATTTGCAAAATCAAGAATTTTAGAAAAAATAGAAAGTGAGAATGGAAGAGCAATCAGAATATCAAAAAAATATTTTAGGACTACAATTACCAACGGATCCAAGATGGGTCGACCTTGCACATATATCGTTAGAAGATATCTTAACTGACCATGCTTATTGTGAGCAAAAAGCAGCTACCAGTTGTATATCACTTATCCAGCGATATTCTGAAAAAGAAAAACTGGTAACTGAACTATCTCCTATTGTTACAGAAGAATGGGGCCACTTCCGTTTGGTATTGGCAGAACTTAAAAAGCGAAATCTAAAGCTCGGCAAACAACGCAAAGATGAGTATGTAAACAAGCTGATGACATTTCAAAAAAAGGACGGCAGCGATGAACAACGGTTCCTTGATAAAGTATTAATATTTGCCCTAATCGAGGCCCGAAGCTGCGAAAGATTTAAAAGATTAAGCGAGGGATTAAACGATACCTATCTAAGCAATTTTTACAGGAGGTTTATGGAGAGTGAGGCAGGGCACTATACGTTATTTATTGAATTGGCCGAAACCTATGTGGCAAAAGATAAGGTCAGACAACGATGGCAGGAATGGTTGGAGTATGAAGCTGGGGTAATGAAAGAGTTAGCTGTACGGGGAGATAGGATTCATTGAGGTGTAAGGTGTAAGGTGTAAGAATAGGCTTTAAGCCGTAAGCTGTAAGCTGTAAGCGTACATGTTATTTTGCGATTATAAATAACATCCCTTCTCTGTCTCAGTATCAACAACTCTTAGAACTTTACAAACCAAGATGATAAGTTCCATAAAATGAAAAAGTCCCGGAAGACCGGGACTTAATTATTTGAGCGGAACCAAAAAATCTAATCGTTAGATTTCTTAGAAGCAGCCTTTTTAGCAGCACCTTTTTTAGGAGCAGCGCCTTTCTTAGCAGCAGCCTTTTTAGGAGCTTCAGCTTTTTTCGCAGCGGCTTTTTTAGGAGCAGCAGCGGCTTTCTTAGGAGCAGCGCCTTTTTTCGCAGCAGCTTTTTTAGGAGCAGCAGCACCTTTCTTAGGAGCAGCGCCTTTTTTTGCAGCGGCCTTTTTAGGAGCCTCAGCTTTTTTTGCAGCGGCTTTTTTCGGCGCAGCAGCTTTTTTAGCTGCAGCCTTTTTTGGAGCAGCTTTTTTTGCAGTTGCCATTGTTTTTAAAATTTAATGGTTAGTAAATATCCACTAAAATTAAAAACTAATTTTTCAACCGCCAAAATTTATTAAGCAGTTGCTACTTCAGAAACGATTGATACTGTTGTCCTTTCGTTTCTTCCTTTCTTAAAATCAACTAATCCGTCAGTTAATGCAAACAATGTAAAGTCTTTACCAACTCCCACGCCTACACCTGGATGAAATTGTGTACCACGCTGACGAATGATGATGTTACCAGCTATAGCAGCCTGACCACCAAATATTTTTACACCTAAACGTTTGCTTTGTGAGTCACGGCCGTTTTTTACCGAGCCTTCACCTTTCTTGTGTGCCATAATAATTTAATTTATGATTTCTTGATTTGATAATTGTGAAACTAATCTCACGTTTTATAAATCCGAAAATCTAAGCGATGCTTTGAATTTTGATTTGTGTGTATTGGGTTCTGTGACCAAGCTTCTTACGGAAACCTTTTCTTCTTTTCATTTTAAAAGCAATTACTTTATCGCCTTTAACAAGGTCACTAAGAATCTCTGCTGTAACTTTCGCTGTTACACCACCGCCAGTTAATACACTTCCGTTGTCGTCAGTGAACAAAACTTCACTTAATTCAACAGTGTCTCCGGCTTTACCTTGCAGGTGAGGTACGTACAGGCTTTGTCCGGCTTGTACTCTAAATTGTTGTCCTGCGATTTTTACTACTGCAAACATAACTTTTCCAAAATTAGGAGTGCAAAGGTAAGGATTTACCTGTCAGAAAAACAAACAACTGGCAATTATTCTATAAAAAATAGACAAAAAAGCAAGAATTTTCCTCTTTTTCTTCCCTGCCGGCGCCACAAACAGCTAATTGCCTGTCTGTTTCTATATTTTTGCCTTCCAATTTCAATCAAGATTATGAGCCTGAAATCACTACTTGCAAGACCGTTTGCTTCATTTATCTACAAGCAAATTAGCAAAGGAGCTCAAAATGCAGTAGCAGACCAGGACAAAGTTTTTTCATCTCTCATTAACCACGCGAGACAAACAGAATTCGGCAAAGATCACAAATTCGATGCAATCAAAAGCCACCAGGATTTTGTTGCTGCAGTACCCATTCGAGATTATGAGCAGCTAAAAAATTACATAGAGAAGGTAAAACAGGGTGATCAAAATGTACTTTGGAGAGGTAAGCCAATTTATTTTGCCAAAACCAGCGGTACAACCAGTGGAGTTAAATACATACCTATCACAAAGGACTCAATCTCAAATCATATAAATACTGCCAGAAATGCCCTCTTATGTTACATGGCAGTTAGTGGCAACTATAGTTTTGTAAGTGGTAAGCTAATTTTCCTAAGCGGCTCCCCTGTTTTGGAAAGTATTCACGGCATACACACCGGTCGCCTAAGCGGTATCGTTAATCACCATGTTCCCGGTTATTTGCGTGCAAACCAGCTACCGTCTTTTGAGACCAATTGCATTGAAGAGTGGGAAACAAAACTTGATAAAATAGTTGACGAAACCATCAATCAAGATATGACTCTCATTAGCGGCATCCCACCATGGATGCAAATGTATTTTGACAGGTTAACAGAGCGAACCGGCAAAAAAATTAAAGATATTTTTCCCAACTTCTCAGTCATGGTACAGGGTGGAGTAAACTTTGAACCTTATAAAGCCAAGCTATTTGAAAGTATCGGCAAACAGATAGATACTGTTGAACTTTTTCCTGCGTCCGAAGGCTTTTTTGCATTCCAAAATAATTATAAGGAGCCGGGATTATTGCTTAATACCAATTCTGGTATTTTTTATGAATTTGTTCCGGCCAGCGAAATTTTTGACAAGTCCCCTACCCGGCTTACGTTGAAGGACGTGAAAATTGGCGAAAATTATGCGTTGATTATTAGTAACAATGCCGGGCTTTGGGCTTATAATATTGGCGATACAATTAAGTTTATAAGTACTAATCCGTATAGGATAATTGTAAGTGGCAGAATTAAGCATTTCATCTCGGCATTTGGTGAACATGTGATAGCCGAAGAGGTTGAGTTTGCCCTACTAAAAGCCGCAAACGAAGAAGGCGTCCAAATAGTGGAATTTACAGTAGCACCTTTTATAAGCCAGGCAAAGGGAAAAAGTTATCACGAGTGGTTCATTGAATTTGAAAACGAGCCCCGGGACATGAATTTATTTTCCAAAAAAGTAGACGACTATCTCAGATCAAAAAACGTCTATTACGAAGATTTGATTTCAGGAAACATCTTAGAGCCATTAAAAATAACCCCGGTTCAAAAAAATGGCTTCATCGATTATATGAAAAGCATAGGCAAACTAGGCGGACAAAATAAAGTACCGCGATTAAGTAACGACCGAAAGGTAGCAGACGAATTGCAACCTTTTGTTATGAAATAAAAAAATACAACAAATGCTTTTACAAAGGTTTGAAATTGCGCACATTCTTATATTCATCGGTTACCCAACCTTTTAAAATGCAATATTCCTATATCTTTACCGCCCCTGATTTTTAAAACTATGTCTCAAAAAAGAATAGCAATATTTGGCTCTACAGGTTCGATTGGTACACAAGCGCTGGAGGTGATTGCAGCCAATCCTGATAAATTTTCGGCAGAAGTATTGACTGCACAGACAAACGACGAACTTCTAATACAGCAGGCGTTGAAGTTCAGCCCCAATGTGGTAGTAATTGGCGACGAGAAAAAATATACAAAAGTAAAAGAGGCACTTGCCAGAACTGACGTAAAGGTTTTTGCAGGTGAAAAGGCACTGGAAGAGGTTGCAGCAATGGATTGTTATGATCTTATGTTGGCTGCTATTGTTGGTTATGCAGGCCTTAAGCCTACTCTTGAGGCACTTGAAAGCGGCAAGGCAGTTGCGCTGGCTAACAAAGAAACGTTGGTAGTCGCAGGTGATATTGTCATGAGAAAGGCAATGGAAAAACGTGTGCCGGTAATACCAGTTGATAGCGAGCACTCCGCAATTTTTCAGTGTCTTGTTGGTGAAACCCGAAATCGAATTGAGAAGATAATACTAACCGCAAGTGGTGGACCTTTCCGCGGTAAGAAGCCTAACTTTTTGGTCAATGTAAAACGGGATCATGCCCTGCAACATCCGAACTGGACAATGGGTGCAAAGATTACGATTGACAGCGCCACTCTGATGAACAAAGGTCTTGAGATGATTGAAGCGAAATGGCTGTTCAACCTTAAGCCTGAGCAAATACAGGTGGTCATTCATCCGCAGAGTATCATTCATAGTATGGTTCAGTTCGAGGACGGAAGTATTAAGGCGCAGATGGGCTTGCCAGATATGAAACTACCGATACAGTATGCGTTGGGTTTTCCAAATCGTATCAGCAACAATTCTCCACGTTTAAATTTCCGACAGTTTTCTACCCTCAACTTCGAAGAGCCAGATATCAAGACATTTAGAAACCTTGGGCTAGCTATTGAAGCACTTAACAAAGGTGGAAACATGCCAAGCATACTCAATGCCGCTAATGAAATAGCTGTGTATGCTTTTTTAAGAAACCGGATTGGTTTCCTTGATATGACTGAAGTGGTTGAGCAAACGATGAGCAAGATTACTTACATACAGACACCAACGTTAGAGGAGTATTTTGAAAGTGATGGCGAGGCCCGCAGCTATGCAGCTTCCCTGATTCAAATGTAATCATCAGCTTCATAGAATTTGTTGTAGCGAAAGTTGGTTTTCAAAAAGTAGTCAATGTAGTAGGGTGTGAGCTTGGATTAATCAGGCTATTAGCATACAAATACAGAAGCATTTTTAGGGGCCGGACATTGGGTTTCCATAGCGTCACCATTGCGTCGCACACTTGTACAGCAAACCATTGTGGATCTAGTTTCAAATTCATTGGTCTTCTTTTACAATTGGCAGTCAAAGGTTTAACTAAAAACTTGAACAAATTTCACTCTTTATGGTTTTATTTGCCGAATAGTGTGATGCAAGTACAAGTGAGTGACACAACGATGCTTAATCAATGAACTACTGTCCGTCCCACAAAAAAGAGACAAACAAGTAGCGAGGATTACGCCAAAAATATTTTATAAACATCCTTCAATTGCACAGGCGTTGAAGTAAAAAATCCGTAGGGATTTAGGGTAAACATGACATTATTAGCGATCGACTGGAGTAGCGTTGCAGTTAAAACAGGACAGTTTATTTTATCGTTTTCGATATTGGTTGTTTTGCATGAGATGGGGCACTTTTTTCCGGCCAAATGGTTTAAGTGCAGGGTCGAAAAATTCTATCTTTTCTTCAATCCATACTTCAGTTTGTGGAAGAAAAAAGTTGGGGAGACCGAGTACGGTTTAGGTTGGGTACCATTTGGCGGATATGTAAAAATATCCGGAATGGTCGATGAGAGTATGGACAAAGAACAGCTGAAAAAACCAGCTGAACCATGGGAGTTTAGAAGCAAACCAGCCTGGCAAAGACTAATCATAATGATTGGCGGTGTTATTGTAAATATTGTACTTGCTATTGTACTTTTCATTATGATCATGTGGGTTTGGGGCGAGGAATATTTGCCTGCAAAGAACCTTACCTACGGTGTACATGCTGATACACTTGCAACGCAAATAGGCATAAAAGACGGCGACAAAATAGTAGCTATTGATGGCAAGCCAGTAGAAAACTTTGGAACGATAGGTGCTGAACTTATACTAGGAGAATCCAAAACTTTACAGGTTAATCGTAATGGTCAAAATGTAGATATAGCCATACCACAAGGCTTCATAAAAAAGCTAAACAAAAACAAACTGGAAGGCTTTTTAGATGTACGGGTACCGACCTATGTTGACTCAGTGACTGCATCTGCAGAATTCATTGAAGGTAAACTTATAAAGGGTGACCAAATCGTTGCAGTTGATGGCAAACCCACACCATTTTATAATGACTTTAATGACGCTAAAAGCAACAAAAAAAACCAGGTCATTGGGGTTACAGTTGTTAGAAATTCTGACACGACAAATGTAAAAGTTAAACTTAATGACAAAGGACTAATAGGCTTTTCTCCAAAAAATCCCGGTCAGCTTTTAGGTACTACCATAAAAACTTACACGTTTGCACAATCTATTCCGGTTGGTTTTAATAAATGTTTTGAGACCTTGGATCGTTATGTGACCGGCTTGAAACAATTATTTACCGGGAAGGTTAATGCGAGTGACTCATTGGGTAGTGTTATTAGTATCGGCAATACTTTTCCAAGTCTTTGGGATTGGGAGAAATTCTGGACTCTGACTGCTATTTTCTCTATCATTCTCGCCTTCATGAATATATTACCAATACCAGCACTTGATGGTGGACACGCCCTGTTTACATTGGTAGAAATGGTTAGCGGACGTAAGCCTAGCGATAAGTTTATGGAATATGCGCAGATGGCCGGGATGGTGCTACTGCTTGGTCTGATGGCCTATGCTTTAGGATTAGACTTCTGGAGATTGTTTAAGTAAGAACAGAACCACGATTTGTTCGATTTATAGTGATTGGGAGGGAATGAGGACTTTAACCTTGTTTTCTCCCAATTTTTTTTAGAATCATGATTGACTTGATTTTTTAGGATTTTGAGGAGAAAAGGTTTCCTATATATTTCGCATTAATCCTTTTCTCAATCCACTAAATCGTGGTTCTATATTACATCTCTATCCCGATCTTCTTCATTAGCAAGGAAGCGTTCATACTTTGGCAGACACCCTCTTTTAATTTGTAGTCAAAGTACAACTCCTCCCCTTCTACCTGTACGTCAAAATGATAGTTGCTTATAGAATCTTCGTACTCGTTTTTAAGGGCAGCAAGCTCAACATCATGGGTGGCAATAATAGCAACGGCGTCTTCTTTTATCAGCTGCTTCAGCAAGGCTTCAGAACCTGTGTGCCGATCAAGTGAATTTGTACCTCGTAGTATTTCGTCAAGCAAAATGAACACCTTATGGTGAGTTTTTACCTGGTCGATAATGCTTTTTAATTTTTTTAATTCAGCATAAAACGTAGACGTATTTTCTGCAAGGTTATCTGCAATTCGCATACTGCTGTAAAGGTGAATGAGACTACAAGTAAAGGCTTTTGCACAAACAGGTGCACCCATTTGAGCAAGCACGAGATTAACACCTATGCTCCGCAAAAAAGTACTTTTTCCGGCCATGTTAGAACCGGTAATAACACTAACCTTGCCCATGCCCGCAGTTATAAAAGAATTATTTACTCTTTTAGCGCTATCAATTAATGGATGTCCAACATCCCGGGCAGATAGTGTAAAATGCTGAGCGCTTATTGTCGGGAAGCACCAACCAAGGTAATTATACGTTAGAGTTGACAACGTGTTGAGCACCTCAATGTTTGCGATTATCTCGAACCAATAAGAGACGTATTTTTCATTCTTTTGCTTCCAAATTTCAAGGTTGTTTGCTTGTCTCAGATCCCATAGAAAAAGTGTATTTAGTATGTAAAACACCAGCATGTTTAACCGGTAGTCAAATTTTTGTAAAATGCTTTTTAGCGATCGTATACTTGCTGAACCATTCTGATGGAGCGTTGCCTTGTACTGGTCAAGCAAGCCACTACTGACCTGAATTGACTCAACGAGCCTTAATTGCTGTTGCACGGTATTAACCTCATCGTTGATCCGGGATAATGCTTCGTATATTTTCTGCACTTTATTGCTAATCACTTTGGCAATTACCAGGTAAACCAATAGCATTAACCAAAGTACAGGTGAGGAAATAAAATCAAACAAATAAGCCACAATGGTTGCAATGGTGATGGCAGAAAAAATGTTAGGCAATACTTTCCAAAATGATCCTTGTACTGGGTTTTCCTGGGATAACCATTGTTGAAGTTTTTGTTCCGTTTCAAAGGTTATTGGGTCAGTCATACCTGACGCTTGTAACCTTTGGCGCCAATCTATTTCACTTGCCAAAGCCTTAGCCGCCTCCTGCCGTTGCAGTATATCTTCTTTAGCAGAAGGATTAAGCAGCAGATCAGCAAAAAATTTTTTAGATTGATCAGCGGTACACCGGTTAATGAATTGAAACAGGGACGCCTGACCAAAAAGGTCGATATCTCCTGCATACGGATGATCAGTTGGTGCATATATGGACCCATTATCGCGGTTGAGATAATTGCCGTGCTGTGCACCAATTTCTGAAACGTTTATGGACAATAACTTTTCTAAAAACTGAATCTTTTCGTTGTTATCGGCATCAATAGACACTATGTAAAGAAATGCCGCAATGCCGCATGCGACAAGCATCCAGCCCACCAATCCGTTATTAAAAAAAAGAGAGTAAACAGCTAACAAGGTAGCTATAACAATCACCAGGCGGAGCCACCCTAATTTGCTTCTTTTTGACTTTAAATCCTTAAGCTGATTTGAAAAAGTGGTTAGCCGTTGTGTATAAATCTCTGTTGCCGTACTGTCTTGTTGCATCCTTATAATAAAAACGTTAAGATAATGAATGCAATAAGATTGTTCACTAAATTTGCAGTTCAACAATGGGGCTGTACTTGGTTTTGACAGCGTAGATTGTTGTGGGTACAAGCATGCAGTGCGTTGGGTCATTAGCACTTAAATCTGAAAACTCAACAAACAAAAGGCGAAAATACTTACGCCATGGCTGCCTAATTCAGAGAATTAGCACTCATTATGGCCGGGACAGCAGGTTGACCTGTTACCACGCTTCCCCGCTGAATCAATCAAACAAAACGGGTTGCTGATGCAAAAGGCTGTGATTGCATCTTAAGACCATACAGCTAAGGGAGTAATTGGTTTGTCCGGTTCCGGCTGCTTCCCGACAAATAATTCCGGAATAAGCATGTAGAAGGCTTATGGCAAATATGTTTGGACAGCGGTTCGACTCCGCTCAGCTCCACCTGAAGGGACTTTCATTCGAAAGTCCCTTTTTTTCATCTAACATTAAGAGTTACTTCTCTTTTAAAATCAATAAGTTGTGATAAATACTTTCATGGTGTAAGGGGTTCGACAAGCACCTTTTTTATAATATAACTTGTTGTAGAACACCCTTCTTACCAGCTCCTGCTTCTGCAAAGTGGCGCTACTGTTCCACAAGCCCTACCGTACGTCATTGCGAGGAACGAAGCAATCTCATACCGAGAAGGTTTTTTTGTTAGCTAGCAGCAGGAATACTATTGAGGCATCGTTGCGACGCTCCGTTTGGTCTTTTATAGCATTTTGGAACAGGCATAAGAAAAGCCCCTATAGAGACAAGAGCTTTAATATCAATCCTCCCAGCGCCCATAAAGGAGGTTCTGAAGATGCTTCAAAAATGGAATTATGAAAAGAGGGGAAAAAGGACAAAGTACACTTGTAATGTTTCTATACTGATATGCCCTTTGCGTTAAGCGATTATGAAGTTGCGGGATTTAAAAAAACGTCACTTTTAATTTACCACAAAGCAAAATAGCGAATCATAGTCGAATAGCTAAACGTGCCGCCATAATTTTATAAACACACTGCGCTTGTTGTTTGTTTTTTAAATTTTATGTTTCGTTGAACGTCTATTAATGTTTGTCCGGGCAAAATAAGTCAAAGAGATAAAGAATGGAATACTGGTCAAAATCATCAGTCCTAAAGCATGGTTTGGAAGTGCAAACAACAATAGGAAATACCCAGCTATTAGTTCAGTAATTCCGAATATTTCATTTCTGTTTAATTGTTTATTGTTTTTGGTAACTAACTCTCTTATTATTGTGATTTGTCCCACTACAATGGACACAATCGCAAGTGTTAGGAGCGAAATAACTTTTGATTTATGGAAATCGCTTGAAATCACTTCATGCATTAAAATCAATTCCAACATTCCGATCGGCGCATTATAATGTCCAACATCAAAAGTGCAAAAGAAATTTGTCACGAAAATTATACGTAAAATGTATTTTCGATTGTTCAATAGTCTTGGTTTAAAAGGCACCTAACGGTTTTGTGTTTATGAAGTTATGGCATTTGAAAAACGTCAGGTTTAATTAACACCACAAGCAAAATAGCGATTTATAGTTGAATGCTTAACGTAGCCGCAATTTTACAAACACACCGTTAGCCACAGCTTTATTTGGTCCACATGATCTTTAAACTCTATCTTGAACGGTTTTGCATAAAACTCGTCCTTAATTTCCATCACAATTCTCCCTTTCTGTTCTGTCCAATGAAGAAGCTTTGCACTCGCAACTGTTGTTAGCTTTTCAGATTTAAATATCTCTACGGGAGAACCATAATAAATTGAGCCCCACTCTTTCACTTTTCCAAGTAAAACTAAACTTGTGCCGCCAATAATTACATCAGCCTTGTCAAACTGATAAATGGGCTTACTTATATCAATAGAAAAAAACGACGGTTTAGACATTAAGTCAAAGCCTCTCACAAAAACACCGACGTCGTTTAGTATTGTTACGTTTTTATGCTTTAAATCAAGAAATGCTTTCTTTCCGTAAGAATACATTCTATAGGCGATGGAATAAAGGAACAATCCTTGAGCCGATAAACAAATTAAAATAAAAGCAGAATAAACCCAAAACGCGTCAAGACTAAGTCTGAAACTCGTAAGGAATATTGTAACTAAAATAAAAAATGCTCCAATCAAAATAATCCTAAAAAGCCCTACAGGCTTTGTCCTTATAAACTGAAAAAACGATTCACATCGGAAGTCTTCCATAAAAGTTGTGGCTCACGTTAAATTGTTTATCATGTTGTGACATCTGAAAAACGTTAGTTTCAATCAACCACAAAAGCAAAATAGTGATTTAAAGTTGAATGCTTAATGTCCAGCCACAATTTTATAAACACACGGTTAGCCGCTGCTTTTTGTCTGAATGAAAGTTAGCCATTCCTTTTTGTTTCTGTTAAGTTCATCTTGTCCAGCAAAAAGTTTAAAATTGTTGTCTTGGTAAAATGTTAGTCCATTTAAATAGATTCGAGTAACTGTGTCTAAATTATTTTGAATATAAGAAACTCCGCTTCCAACTTTCCATCCTGCCTTTTTTAAATCGCCACTCCATATAGTTGAAAGAATAAAATGAGTAATTATCCCTTTTGAAGTATCATTTAACAGCCGAAGGAGCTTATCTGATACAGGTTTTCCAATCTTTATTAATGTGTCACCTTCAGCACTAAACATTTTTGGATACGAAATATATTGATTCATAATTATAACTTGCTTGTTGTCGATTCTATCAAGCAAATTGTCAACATTAGGCTTTTGTCCTAAAGAGGACAAATTGAAGGAAAATAGTGTTAATATGAATATGATGTGTTGCATTGAATTAAAAGCTAGCGTTACAGGTGTTTTTATAGTTGTGGCATTTAAAAAACCGCAGTTTCAATTAACCACAAAAGCAAAATAGCAATTTATAGTTAAATGCTTAACCTCCAGCCACAATTTTATAAACACGCTTTTGCGTGTACCTGCATTCTACTTGCTTTGGAAAGTCCATTGTCCCAAACCAATTGAAGTTATTATGTCTGGCCAGGTTTCAAAGCCAGATAATTCTGCCTCAACAGGATAAACATTTGTTACCACCCATTTATTCTGTTTCATAAGATATATCGTCGCTTTATAAACCAACTTTTGTTTAAAAGGGTTAATTACTTTTAGCATCATCTGTTCATGAACCTTTTTGTTAGTGGTTTGAATAAAACTTATCGTCAAAGTTTTTGTTGGATTTGAAATATCCTTAACAGCTTTCATGCTTTTTATATTTCCGTTATCTTCTTCGACCTCGATGTAAACTGTCTCATTAGGATAAAGTTGAACGGTGTTATCAGGCATAACGTATGGAGTCGACTTAATTTCTTCTTCATAAAACGTGCTTTTGTCCACTGCAACTGTTAACTTATAAGGTTTCCTTTTCAATTGTGCGCTGTCTTGCCCCTGGGCGCACAGTACAATTATCAGAAATGCAAAACAGGTAGTAAATTTCATATAGTATTTTTTGATTTACGCAGCACATCTAAGTGTTTATAATGTTGTGCATTTGAAAAAGGTCAGGTTCAGTTAACCGCAGAAGCAAAATAGTTATTTAAAGTTGAATGCTTAAAGTTGAGCCAAGATTTATAGACAACCTGTTAGCGGAAGTTTAGTCACCTTCTCCCCATGTAAAACTTACAGGAATCGTTTTGTTATCGGATTTATAGGAACTAACAAAAACTATTGTCTTACTCGTTACGGATTTATCGTCATATGGAACTTTATGATGAGTGAAGTGTCCGGATATTATAAGCTCCCCGGTTAATTTATTATTAAATGTTATTGAAGTGCTGTCACGTTTAATGCGGTATTTTTTAGTTTGAATAACAATCCATTTGTCAGTCTTTAGATTACGAAACCTAGCTGATACGAAGTTTTTAAAGTCCTTAACTGGCTCTATCATTATTCCCATCCATTCAAAATTCCAATTCCCCTTTTTGATTTCAGTGTTAGGAAAATAATAGCCATCGGGATAATAGCTCTTTTGGGCTTCGGTATTGGTAGAGGCAATAAATGATAATAAAAAAAACAAGATGATTCTCATAGGAAACTAGTAGTACGGTTAAAAAATGGCACCAACGTTAAGTGTTTATGAAGTTGTGGTAATGAAACTTCAGCTTCAATTAACCACAGAAGCAAAATAGCAATTTATAGTTGAATGCTTAACCTCCAGCCACAATTTTATAAACACAATTGTTAGCTGTAGTTGCACTCTCGCACTTAAAGCTGTTTGCCACACCAAGGACAATGATTAATTTTTATATAGGAACTTCCACCGTCATGTATTGGTAAGCCAAATGCTTTCCCCTTTTTATCATGAGTAATTACACAGTCGTAATTAATTTCTTCCTGTCGCTTAGCTTCCCTGTCTTCTATTAGATAGTAAGCCATGTCAATGCAGCAATAGTTTTTGTAGTTGATACCTGCTGCCTTAATAAGCCTTTTCAGCTCCCATTCTTGGCACAATTTGTCATTATGGAATGCATCCATATACTCTTCATGTTCAGGCGTGTCCCACACTTCCCGTGCAAGTGGCAGCTTTGAATATATTTTGTTGAGTTGTTTAAATTTTTTAAGTTTCATTTGAATTTAGGGGCAATTACAGCTAACGATTGGCTGCTTTGAGTTGTAACGATATTGGCACTACTGAAGCTAAATTAATAAACTAAAGCCAAAAAAAAGTTCTTCAGCTTAATAGTAAACATTCAGCCGCTATAGGGCAAAACGGTATGTTGGCAGAAGTGCTGGCTTACTTTGAAGTTTAGAGTATCTTTGTCAGTAATGACGTTTTACGAAAAATATCCGCAGCTACAAGAAAAGGCATTTCTCACGCAGATGCTTACTGAAACTGTTTTCACTACAATGTCTTTAGAAGACCAACAAGTTCCCAAAGACAGGGTTAAGGAAATTGTCTTGTCTTTGCTTTCTGATAACGAATTAGAAAGTAATAAGCTCAACGGAAATCAAGTTTCTTAATTGCTCTAAGTCCCCCTTATCAGCCGCTTTCATTGCGTCAATGTAAATCTTTCTGCTCTCACCCTCACGATGATAAAGAACCAATGGCTTGTAACCAAACTTCATCGCTACTAAGTTCATGAGAATTCTACCTGTTCTGCCGTTACCATTGTTAAACGGATGAATGCGTATAAATTCATAGTGAGCATACAACAGGCATTCAATATATTCTTCTCGTGTTTCAGCAGCTGATATCTTAAAATTCAAATTGTCAACAAACTGATACATGAGTTGTATAATTTGATGAGGTTGTGGTGGCTCAAGTTGTCCAACTATAATGTTTGTTGTTCTCCACTTTCCTGCCCAATCATAAAGATGATTAAAAGCAAATCTGTGTATTTCAAGTATAAGGGTTGTAGAAAGGGGAGTGTCGGTTTCAAGCCATAATACATAAAGTTCAGCTAATGCTATTCCCTTTGCTTCCTGTTCATTGATAGCGTCTTTATCAGTAAGATCGAGGATATTATTTTCTGCGGAAGGTGTCCAATTAGTGTTGTCCTGCATTATTCAAAGATAATTCTTCAACGTTTTCGAACTTTCACATCGGATTTCTGCCAACGTTTAGCATGAAGTTGTGGCATTTGAAAAACGTCAATTTCAATCAACGACAAAAGCAAAATAACGATTTAAATTGGATTCCTTAACGTCCGCCGCAATTTTACAAACAAACCGTTGTGCTCGCTTATATGTTTCTATTCTAAAACAGCGCTAATTATGCTGCGTTCCATTTAAAGAACTCAATTGATTCTCCTTTCTTCTTTTTCTTCAAAGTCTTTTCAATGTTATCTGTCCAAGTATAACCCGATTTCGAACTGTGCATGAAGATTAACTTGTCTGAAAATATTCTTTCTAAATAATCTTTCATTGCCTTAAGTTGCTCTTCCGGCTCTTCTCCGTAAAAACTCAAATGAGTATGACAATTTGAATTACCGTCAGGCGCTTCTAAACCTAATGTAATTTCTAAGTTGTAAGTAGCAATCCAAACTGAAAATTCACCTTTAGCATTTTTCTTACAGCAAT
>Ga0068627_1000062_pt1 | contig 16103 bp, 7 predicted proteins | sample InSIn1gowninarea_FD_77430 | JGI IMG/M metagenome (GOLD analysis project Ga0068627, IMG submission 77430) | Clean room microbial communities from NASA Spacecraft Assembly Facility at Jet Propulsion Laboratory, Pasadena, California, USA -... ... | reverse complement strand
GATAATTTATGTAAAAATTTAAGACAGTTAAAATGACAAACACATATATTGAAGCATTGAGCATGACATTTGAAATCTTGAGAGCTTAGTTCGATGCTTAGGGTTCACAATGTCCATTTATGAAGTCAAACTTGTGAAATAATTCTCTATTGAGGTGCTAGGGTCAGACGAGTGATTATTTGAATGAAATTGGATTAACTAAGGGATACTTAGCAAATTTTGATCATCCTTAGTGTGTCTCATTGCTTTATGATTTATTCACACATGAACCCACATTTGGATGATATTATTGCTAAAATTAACCTTGCATTTCAATGGGAAAAGGAACTGTAGTCTGTAACATACTAGCATAAAATTCACCTAGGTAGTGTTAATCTACACTTGTCACAATACTCTGCAACTGTAAATGATGATATTGAAGGGTGTAAGTCCTCTAAATCTGAAGGCTCTCAAGTTGAACCGGAAAAGAAGGAGGAAGATTTTTGTTTGTCTTAACCTAGACAATGAGGTGACCATGTCTATTTACCTTCGTACTAAGAATGCCTAGTGATCTGAAACCCTCTAGAGGGAAATTATTTATTGTAAGTGCCACGAGACATAAACTAATAATGGTGGCTTATTTTAATTCTGTTGAGACATGTGATAGAAGCGACTCATTATAAATATGACTTGGTGATTACTTGTATAGGTATTATTGTTATGGTCAAAGCTACCAAGTAACTAATATATACCCTCTTCAAGGACTACACAAATATTACAGGACTCTATTATCACTAGTATTTATTTAGGGCCTATGCATGTGATAGATTTCCTTGTTGAAATAGTATATATATTTCTTTTTCATTCATGATAGGTTGATGAATGCATCAAGCATATGCTTAATAACATTGAATGGGGTGTTAAGAACTCCTTGTTGAGGCTCTCCTAACATCCAATGCCATTGGTTCTCTTAAGGAAGAATTAGAACTGTTTATGTGAGATGATGAGGTGAACTAAGTCGGGGACTTGGAATGGTGGAAATCCCTTGCTAATGGGGCCTTGGAATAGTAAGTGGAGGTTTCTTTATAGTCACCTATTTGAGAAAAAATTGCATCATAGATAAACCATTATGTGTTTTTTGCCTATAATATTTATTGGGCAGTCGACACCCGAGTTACTAAGATAATTTGGAAAAAGGAGGTGATCAATGTCATAGATTTGAGATGATCAATCACATAAGACCAAACACATATGGGTTGGATATCAAAAGAAAGTAGAAAGGAACCTCAACAATCTTTATATAGACAAAGAAATCTCCTTTGATTGTCATGGAAGACAATTCATTGAAAATGAAGTGTTTCACCATGTTTATATATGGAGGGCCTCAACCACATACACAAAAGATCCAAATCATACTTTAATCAAGTGGAGATTTAATAAAAATTCCACGTATTCATATCAATTTAAGAAGATCAACTTATGGACTTGTACGAACAAGATTTACCACAAGGTTAGTCTTCTTGACATCATTGACGTGTGGATTGCAAATATAGCCGGAGGAAACATGGTTTACTTTACAATGTCAATAAACAGCTTAGACATCCTCATCCTGCAAGATATCCTCTTTAGCTTATTATTACTTTCTTTTCTTGACTTGCCTTTCCTAAAAAATATTTATCACTTCATGGATTAACCATAATTTGATTCTAGTTGGCATACCCTTCAAACTGTAGGAAAATAGGATCCACAAAACGTGGAGAGAGAAAATAAAAGAAATATCTTAGTATTAATATTGCAACAATATATTTTTCACACACAATGAATCACAATAGATGACGTTAAATCACTGAAACATTGTGGCATAAACATTAATGATTCTCAATGATAAATTAATTGAATGTTGTCTCTCCAATAGTCTTTTTTAACATGAAATAACATATTTTATTTTTACCTAGATTTTGCATCCACCTCAATACAAAATTTTGAAGTTTTGCATTTAAGAATTGTGCTAAAAATGTCGATGTGAATGTCATATACAAGTAAGATCCCACCTAATGGATCATTTAGGAAATGGGTAGTGGTGCTTGTTGGTTTTTTAGAAGAGCCACTTGAGTATATGCCCTTGTCTTCAACAATATTTACCACTTCTCCAGAACTTGATATTGGTCGTCCATTAGGTTTCCATCACTCTCATATTGAAGGTGAAGGTAGAAGTCACCAAGACAATTGCCCATAGTTGAGCACCTCCTTGCCTAGAGACTTATATAATAGGAAAACAATCAATGATATACCTCTTTTTACTTTGGCTCATAGGGGTGAACATATTGTTGCGTTTTAGGGTTAATTCTTTATGAAGTTATATTACATTATCGAAATATCTAAATGAATTTTTTTTAACAAAGTGTATAATGTCCAATACATGTAATTGAACATATAATTTCATTTTCAAAGACTAATCTTGTTAGAATTTCCATTTTCAGACATTTATCTTTTTATTAGTTTCATTTCTAAACACTTCTCCTTTTTTGCCTTACGTTGGTTGACTTTTATGGGTTATCCATATATATATAGATCTAGAAAAGAAGGAATTCCTCTAGGGAAATTGTCATGCCCTTCATAATAGAATTATGGGCTTGCAACTACCTTCTTTTTCTTAGTTATTTCCCAGACTTACATTGCCCAATTTTAATTGATGGTTTTGGGTCTAAAATTTTCCCCTTTTTTTTGCATCTCTGCACATATTTAATCGCATCCCTCCATTTTGTTTGTTGTCCAACTTGACATTTTGCTGATAGTTTCTTCTGGTTGGGATAATTTCTCTTGGATGGGAGTCTCAATGTTTCTCATGGTCATCACAAGTATTTTTCTCCTACTATCTAGATAGGATTGTGTGTAGCTATTTTGTGGAATGGCATTATCATTCCCCCCCCACACCACCCTATATATCTAGAAATGATAAGACAAGATCAATGCATTCATGTCCAACGAATGACCATAAAAGTAGGTCAATGGGAATCTGTTAAGAACACTGATGTTAGCACAAAGCAACAACACCAAAAGGGGAGCACAGGCATTGGACGAACTTATTCAGGATCCCTTTGGGAAAGCACTTGGTCGGATATCATTGATTCCACATTAGCATATACCATGATTTGATAGGATCAGCCAAGTGGTCCACCTTCAGGAGCAAGAGATGAAGATGCACCTGACTTTTAGGTGTCCCCCATATTATGAGATCAAAGAACTTGAAATTCTTTTGTAGTACCAAGGATTTATTTCTATTTTTTTTCTTGGTTTACTGCGAATTTATGTTGTGTACATGGGATTTCTTTATATTATTGTTTATAAACTCGTATAGAGGATATTGTATCATGAGTAAATGAAAATGAAAATTTCTATTGGTTGTGTTACAAGAAAAAGAAAAAGGGGAGAGCTTATCATATTTCATGTATCCTTTTTAGTTCTTTCACCTTGTCTACACATGATGCCAATGCAAAGAGCTCCTAGAAAAAAACCACCAGGCTCAGACAAAGGCTTTGAAGATTCCAAGGATCATTTAATATTTCTATATTTATAATTTCTCTTGCAATATAAGACATGTATATCATCTTTCCTCAGTTTTTCCATGAAAATGAGGGAGATAAAATGACTAATATATGACCTCTTGGTCAACCTAGAAACCCTGAACAATATGTTCTGAAAAACCAGGTATTTCATTGTTTTAAAATTATGCCAGTGTCCCTAAATAGTTACTTTTGATATGAATATTTTTTTACCATACGTTTATGTTTATGGTGTTAGCAATTGCTTCTTATGAGCATTTGGTTTGTTGGGCCATTATGTGTTCTTTTATCTTTTGACTGTCTATAGAATAAGGCCATCAACAAACTTTAGTTTGATGTTTGTATTGAATAACCTGTTGAATAGAATGGAAAATTTGTCTCTTCATTTTTTGCATTAATCGCTACATCACTCAAGCTAATTTACTCACAGTTTGATTATTGCGGCATTTTGGTTGACCGGAAATAATATATTGACAACATTGTCTATATTTGGTGGTAAACATGAATAAGTGGCGATATTGTTAATCTATCATTAAGGCCTAGTAAAGTAGACGGTATTTTTATATTTGGTTTCTGATTTAAAAAAATTCCTTGGGTGTCTCAGGAATGGTTAGGAAGTTAACTAGTGGCTATAAAATCCTTTACCATGCTAATGGGGTGGACAAAGATCCTATAGAAATTGATTTCACTCCTCCTTTCAGGTGATTTCTAAGAATTTAAGAGATGTTTAGATAACTTTTACTATTTTTTTGTTCAATATGTGCATGTTTCTGTTCTGGGGCCATTTTCTGTGATGTTTTAGTGGTAATGGAAGTGTAGGTGTTTTCTATTTTTTATTCTTTAAATTTTCATTTTATTTTTTTCAAAAGGATAGACATGCTTCAGGGGTTGGAAGAGGCCACACAACTCAACATCCCTAGATATATCTCATATGAGGAGGCAAACAAGTATCTTTTGGTTGCGTGTGAGAAGTTTGATGTGAAATTCCCTCCTCCTCAAACAACTACACGGTTGTTGGACAAGGTTGGTCATGCATTGAACAAAATCTTTGAAAAGTTGCACAACGTCTCTTAAATTGTTGTTTCTTTTCTTTGCACGAACATTTTAAGTGATGTGTATGTTTTAACAGGAATAGAAAGGGATGAAACATCTCTTATTTTTCTGGGGTTGTCTCTGTGAAATTAGTAGCCATAGTAGAGTTTAGGTAGGCTACATCAAATGTATCCTGGAATATCCCTTAACAATTCTAAAATTCATGCGTAGTTCTCTCCCTCGATAATATGGAAGAAGAATGAAACAAACATCTTCATTAGAATGAAAATAAGGAAGAAGAATGAAAATTATTTTTCTCAAATATACCTAAAAAGTGAGTAAAACTATATATAAAAGTAGAAACAAGTAAAAACAATGTAATGCATGTCTAATGAAATATTTTACAATCATAGCTCTACTTAATTATAAATTACCCCTTTGAAAAGACAAACAAACATCATTCTTTTCAATAAAAAATATTAAAATTTGTAATATCATAAAACTTTACTTAATGATATCATTACAATTTATTATTTTGGCAATAAATTTAAATAAAACCTATTATCTTTACTCATTTATAATAAACAACACATAGAATGTTTTCAAATTGGATATATATTAATGTTATCCCATTTTATTTACAATGGTAAGAAACCTGAACGTATAAACCAAAACGACATTGCAAAGATTAACTTTCAATGCACTTAAATCTAAATATACATTGAAAATGTCATTTAGTTATAATTTCTTTTACATTGTTTTTAATTAGACTCATATATAGATAGATATTCATTTTTCCATTTGTAGTAAGTCTACTATTATCATGCATTAAATATTTCTCTTTATTTTGGAGTGTAAAAATCTGAAAAGAATTTTACTTATTCTTAAATGGTTTAATATAAAATGTTTTAAATTTTTTATTTAATTTTTATTATTATATATATTAAATAGATTTATGTCTCATGGAGTTTTCAAGAAATAAACCATTCTTGAAAGTAGCTTTGTGAATTGAATGTTGATGGCTAAAATTTCAAAAAGTGTTCAAAATTAATATTCAATTTTTTTAGAATAGCTCCTAAGCAAGTGCTATCTCATTAGTAAAATAGAAAAAGGTGGCATCTTTCCAAAAATTAAGTGAGGGTTAAAAATCAATTTTTTTTAAAATAGTCTAGTTAGTTATAACTTATGGAGACTAGCCCAAAATGCATCTTTATGGGACACGTTCTAAAAAAAATATTTATAAATGAATCAATCAAGGAATAGTTTTAGTAGTTTGTTAAATCCATAAGGGCTCAATCATTTGGAATTTATTAGTATCATCTTTTCCTTGATTAAGAATTGGACAATATGGTACATCACGAATGGTAGGAAAGTAGAGGTAAAATCCATAGCTAGGACTTGGTGATGACTAGCACTTATCATGCCCTCTCATTAATGCACTCAACTAGACATGCCATTTTTTCCTTCTTGATGTTAAAGCCTAGTCACCCCAAGTTTGTGGTAGGGCTAGATGAAAATCTTCAATCAATTTAGAGTTAGTAGGGTTTGATTCTTTACAATGAAATAATATTGGATTAATAGCTTCAAACTTTATCAAGCTAAGGGATGACATAGAGGATGAGCTCTACTAGTCAAGAACCCTGTCATTGATAATTTCACAACCAAGCATAGCTATTCATGTTTTGTTCAATCACAATTCTCTAGAGAGATTAATTTGTGGTATAATTTTGTATGGAAACTCAATGCCCCACTTAAAATAAAAATCACTACATGGCTAGCTCTAAACAACCAAATTTTAATTTGGGATAATAGTTCGAAAAGGGGTTAAATATAAAGAATGTATCACTCACTCATTTATCTTTTGTTCTTATACACTTTAGGTCCTCGAGAAGGTTTTTACTAGGATCAATCTAGAAAGAAAGAGGTTAGAGTCAAGTCTAGAACACTATATAAAGTTTTGGTTAGAAGATAAGTTAGTCATCCAATTCGAAGTTTTCCCATATATTCTAATATATGGGATCTGGTCGCCTCAAAATTCAATTTTTTTAAAACTTTGGATGTCCCACTAGATATTATAGTAAGGACAATCATTAAACTATGCAAAGACTTCATATTTATCCCAAATAATAAGAAGAGGAGAACCTGAGTGACTCCACCCCTCGATTGTGGTATTCCTTGGGGTTATTTTGATGGTGCCTCACAAGACCACCCTCCATTATGTGGGATAGGAATTTTCTTACACTTATCTCATTCCCATGTCATGCACATCCATTATGTGCAATGCAGAAGCTCAAATAATTCAGCTAAATCCATAGCTTTGAGAACACTTCTCTCTATTACTTCTCTAAAAGGTATCAAAACTCTATAGGTAACTAGGGATCCCAAATTGGTGATTGAATGGGCACACAAAGAAATTGTAGTTGAAAATGTTTTCCTTCTATCCTTTCTACAAGATATTTAGGAGGCAATGTAATTATTTGATTGGTTATCCTTCTCACATGTGCTTAGGGAATTCAATTCAAAGGCCAATGAACTCTCAAAGGAAGCATTGGCACTTCTTGTAGTATCTTTTGGCATTTTGGAATTAGTTGAGGGGGTGGAACAAGAATTAATAGATTTCCACTTTTGAGTGATTACATCCTAAGTTTCCAACCTAAAGTTGTAAGGCATCAAGGCTAAAAAATTCCTATAAAAAACCACAACATATGGGATGTTATCCCCTCTAACTGGTTTCAAATCCCATGGGGGCATCTTTGGCACATTGTGATAAGGCTTAAGGAGTAGGCTCCTCCACCCTCATGGAGTCTCTACTCTTGCTAAGCCATAAATTCCTGGTATATTCGATATACGAGTTGTTGGATATACCCTTGTTATTATATTGAGAAGTACTAAGATTAATCTTACTCTCCCAAATTACTCTAACAATTTACAAATTCACCCTAATTCAAATATATAATTAATTAATTTAATAATAAAATGAAATCAATAAATATTTTTTAATACTTATTAAAAAAATTCAAAAACTTTTTTGCTTTATTATTATTATTCCAAGTAAAAAACAGAAATTCCTGACTTAAATATATTTAGTAAATACATTACCAAATCCAAAGAGAGATTGGTTTTTCCGTGGCCAATTAGTGTGCAAGTAGAAATTTGTTAAATGATTTTTCTAGGATAAGCCAACCGCCTTATCCGCTGACTTTCCAACATAGATGTCTGGGGCGGGAGGTAATCTGATTCCCAAGGTCTCCGTTAACAGATATGGTTAATTAAAATCAAACTTCATTAGACTTTGTTCCTCATCACATTAATTTTCTAAATCGACAATAAAGCGAAGAATAAGGATGACTAGTAAGTTGGGTGTAAGGAATTGTAGATGTTTTATTTTTTTTAATTTTAATTTGATATTATAATCGTTGATGAGATTATAATATTTTGTTTTTGAATTATATTTCTAGATATATATAAATAAATTTAATATATATATATATATATATATAATAATTTATATATATATATATATAGATATATATATATAATAATTTATATATATTAATTTAATATTTTTAATCATAATTATTTTAATTATATTTTGATGTAGGTGAGTTAGATGTCTATCATGTTTCTTTATGATTATATGGAAAAAAGACAAACAACATCAGAAGTACATGATTAGTAGTACATGGTTATATATACGTTGATAGTTCATGATCAGGCGCTTTTGTTTTATTGGGTTTTGTTAGTTTCACTTTAATTTCATATTATAATGTCTTAAAAAATGATATTTTTTGTTTATTTATTAAATATTTTAATTTTTGTATATTTAATTTTTGATTGGTTTATTAGGTTAAAAAGTTTTTCACAATTTAATATGAAATATGTAAATGTTTCATATTAAATGTTTATATTGGACGATTAATTAAATTTTATAATATATATAACATTATATTTTAAAAAGTTATATTTAAATTTAATAAATAAACATATAAAAATTTAATATTCACTATAAATAAAATTATATATATATTACCAAAAAACAAATTAATGAAACTATAAAATAGGTTAAAGAAAAATGTCAAGTTTATCTATATATATTATTAAGGTTTTAATAAAATTAAAATTAATAATATATTTATATAGAGAGATATGTAGTTTATATAAATATAAATAATATTGGGCTTAAAATATGTTTTAAAATTTCTTTTGTTTGGGTAAGGGATAGTTTTCCTCAAACTTAAGAAAGACTTAGGGGCATCTGGCAAGAGTGAAACCCTGCCCCCTTACGGATCACTAGTGAGCAATTCTAGGTGGCGTGGTTTTCCTTAAATAACAATGATGAGCCAACTGGCATTCATTTGCAAATCTCACTATTGGTTATATATGTATATATAAACATAGATCCATCTTAAGTCTAGATTTATCAATCATCTATCTTGAGATGCAAAGCTTTCCTCAAATTTTACACTCAAAAAACGTTTTTCATCTTGAAATTTGATTTCTCTCAATATTTAGTTAATCATGAATTAACATGGATCTATGTTTGTGAATACAAAACATAATTTAACTTTATATATGTCAAATATTTTGTAATTTTTAGTAATAAAACTAATTTCCAATTATAAATTAAATAATTAAATATTATAAAAAGCTCTTACCTAACATAAGCATTGAACCACATATCACTATTAATGGTACTAACAAACACATTAATGTCAAATACCATACTCCACTTCACTCCATGCTCCATTTCACTCTTTGTACCTCTTTATTGCCTTGTCTCGTCACTATCCTTGCACATAGAGTCAAGCAAAGTCTAGAATAGTCAAAGATTTCACCACTGAAGTTCATCAAATTTCCTTTACACCCATTAAAAAATAGGCCGAGGCCAAGGCCAATGATGAGTTCCTTTAGAGCCATTAAAGACCATTCCAAGGATAAAAGTATTAGTGAATATATATAGTTAAAAGTAGTAGTGAATATATATGGTTTCAAAATAGTAGGCTAAAATGAAAGGTAAGGAAGTGAGATTAATTTATAGAGCCATTAAAGACAATTCCAAGGATAAAAGTAGTGAGTATATGGTTAAAAGCAGTAGTGAATATATATGGTTTCAAAATAGTAGGCTAAAATGAAAGGTAAGGAAGTGAGGATTAATTTATTGATCTATTCATAATTAATTAATCTAGAATTATATGTTAAAAATTCATATTTCACTTTTTTACATTTTTCTTGGTGGCATACCATAAATTTATTAATGTTTTGTGTGTTTTCCCAAATTTTTACTATTTCATTTTTATATTAACTATCTCCATTATCTGATTTAGAGCACAAATATTCATGATCACTTCAAACAAATTTGTATGAGATATATTTGCATTTATTTAGTTTTTGTTTTCCTATTTTCAACATTATGAGAAATTTGAGTTCCAAGAATAAGAACTAGGATTATAATTGACATACCATAATCATTTGTGTACTACACATATTGGAGAATGAGGTTGTCCATAATGTATAGGGTCAATGTTTAGCTAGCTTGCCAAATCTCTTAACTTAGTCATGTCAACAAGATTCCGAGTGATAAAATAAAGCAACGAACCTCTAATGCCTTGCATTCACATAATCTCACTGATAGTTTGAAGCTTCCACCATTATCTGTAAAGCTACCTCCAAATGATCATCACAAAGCTTAAAATTGATGAGGGAGGCATATTGTATGTGAACCTCTCCCTTTGAAGAGAGAAAGAAAAAGGACCATATTTTTTCCTACATGAAGCAATCCATTTGTCCCAAGGAACAATTGGAACCATGATCGCTAGCTACAACTATGGCTTGAAGAACCCCCTCATTATGCTTTAAATCAATCACTATGTTTTTCACTAGTTTTATTCCGGAAATTCAAAACTCAAAAAGAAAGTGAATGGTCAAACTTACCTAGATACAAGGTAAGACTAGATGATGATTTATGCTGTTAATTTGAATGGTGCTTTTTGAATGCTACAAGGTTACCTCCTTGTGTTTTTAGCTAATTGCAATGGCTTTTGTAAGCCTTGATTCTACTTATGATGCCTCCACCGCTTAGCAGACTCTTTTACAAGAGATTCAACAAGTGCTTTAACGACCTCTCTAACTAGTTTAGATGCTACTATATTTACCTCAGCCTCTACGGGATTTACCATAACATAAATAAAACTAGGTCTCAATGAGGCATTAAAAACTCTACAACTATTAAGCTAACAAGTTTTACTAGTAATATTTAAATTAGTCAAACTCTTGTTGCTAATACTTTAGCTACCACAACTTATACATATATAAGTAATGAATCCATAATTAGACTTCTTAAAAAATATAACCATTACCAACAATAGTTATAACATCTTTGCTGGTAATATGAAAAGCATATCTAAGTCAAATTATTTACCTTAACCTTGTAACTACATCCCTAACCCGAAAGCAGTTATTTACCTTGACCTTGTAACTGCATCCCTAAACCAAATCTCAGTTACAAGGGTAAGGGAAAAGGCACTAAGGAATCGACACATAGCCTTAAAAAGAGCAACCAAGGTGAATGAAACAAGAGGGGAAATTTAATTATTAGAAAGTATTTTCTTTAGCTAATCAAATCTAAATTCTTTGATTAGATAAAAAAATATCATGACCAGTCATTAGAAACTCTATGATACACATGTAAACTACCCTACTAAAACTTGCTTGGTGATGTTTTATAAAGTAGTATGTTATAGTTTTATTTTTTTATTTTTATATGGTGGAAAAATTTATCATTATTCAGTTGTCAAATCAATGGTGAAGATAATTATAACTAATTGTTATCTACCACTGATTATCACGCTTGCCAAATATCTCTAGATTGTAATCCATTAACTTATTTCCAAAAAAACTACTCTTCACCCCCATAAAAACAAATTTAAAACATACTCCATACTTTTTTTATTTATTTGAAATTACATATGCAGCTTCACAGGGAATACTTATACTTTCCACTAGAAGCACGGCTTTTATGTTAGGTAGAAACTGCAATTATGATGGTGCAGACGGTGTTGTACAGCGAGCACTCGGCTGTAACGAAAGGTGCCTGCCAACCACCAGGTAGGACGGTTGACAGTTCGAGCAGTTCGATGTAATTGTAATTTTGGTAGGGCAATGGCTCACGAGCTTGTTATAGGGTATTAAATGTCTGTGTAGTTGCATGCTCCTTAAGCTGATAACACACGGCCATTATTTTTTATTTCTCTAGTCACCGTGCACGTGTTATCAGCTTAAGGAATATGCAGCTAAACGAACATTTAATGCCCTATGGCAAACTCGTTACCCATTACCCTTTTGGTAGACCCTTGAAAGTAGTGGCAGACAGAACGTGGGATATTATTCTCCGTTATATTAATACTATAGTATAATAAAATGATTCTCCTTTATTTTAACACTATAAGGTAATTAAATGAGGGTTCACATACTATAGTGTAATTAAATGATTCTCCTTTATTTTAATACTATAGTGTAATCAAATGATGTTTCACATGGCAAAGCTGTTCTAGTGCGCAGTGGTCGTGTCTTTCCAGAAAAATAATGCCGATTGTTTTAGGTACCGTCATTAAACCTCAAATGTAGGGAAAAAGACAGCGAACAACAAAAACATAATATATACATAAAACAAAATAATGGTTTAAAATATATTAGAATATATTGGTAAAATGTATTAAACACCCTGAGAAAAATGCGAAAGTCTGCGGAAAAAAAAGCAACAAATATTAAAATTTTACATAATATTCAAACTGGGAGTTGTTTTGAGTGTTCCAAAATGGAGCCAAATTTAGAGATATGATGATAATATGATACTGATAGTAGCTAATTGTGCTATATTTAATTTTATATACTACATTTTGCTAATTTAAATCTTCATTTTAATTCCTTCCTGGTTTAACTCCTGTTTATTTTAATTCACTCTTGGGTTTATAGATTGCTTCACGACTATCTCAGCACAACATTGTAAAAATAACACCATCTTCCATATGAAGTTTTTACCCCGGAAAGAAAAGCAAGAGAAACACAAAATATGGAAGAGCTCTGTTCAAAATGTTTTGGTTACTTTTTATCATGATTTAATTATAGTAATTTTTATTTTTTTTTAATTTTATAGTCATTTTTACTTTAAATTTTGTAAAGATTAGTTAAAATCACTGTTAAATTCTATTTCTGTATTTAAAAATACATATTAAACAACCAGAGATTGCCATATTACAATTATATAAATTGATTGCAATTAAAAAAACCAAAACATAGAATAGTTAGACATCATCTTTTTTTCATAAAATAGTTAAACAATGTCTTTTTCCTATATATCAAGAGATTTGATCATCTTAGTATTTTGGTAGATAAATTTAATTATTAATTTTATGTATTTTATTTTATTAATATGACTTACTGGAAATGTTTACAAGATATTACATCACAATATAACATCTTTGCTATATGGGCTAGAAAGCACCTCTAAGGGCAAGAAGGCCTTTTTTAAACCTGAAAAGCACCTCAAGCCACAAGAAGACCATTTTTTTTCCTGAATAGATAATTGAAAATTATGTTATTTTCCTATTTTAAACATGCTAAATTTATATAAACATGCTGAATTTATATAAATTGCAGATTTTGAAATATTCTGAAAACTAACTGAGGAAAAAAGTTAATTATTCTAATTAGCTCTTGACAATCAGATTCCATAATATCCCTAAAATATACCATAATTATAAAAATACCCTCCCAAACATATCCATAATTTGATGTGAAACCCCCCTTGATATTCAAACAATTTTGAAAATTTACACTTAAACCAAAAACATTATTTTGGAAATCATACCAATTACGCTTCATCAAATTCATCTTAATATTCTGAAGTACCATCAAATTCATTTTAATATTCTGAAGAAAAACTTGGCACATAAATAGTGAGCTATATGATTCAGAAAATAGTTTTTTAATTTATTAAATTAATAATTTAATTTCGTTATAAATCCTAGTTTAAAAATAAATATGTTAAAATGTCAAATTTCATTTTCAAAATTTAAATATAAATTCACGGGCTGCCCATTACAATATTGTTAAAATCTCTGGACGAATACGAAGCCATCCATAGGAGAAAATACTAAAACAGTTCCCAAGAAAAAACTGTTCAGAATTTCCGTTAACTGCAATCCGCCTGAAACGAATTCGCCAACACCACAATCATCATCATCCATCAGTCTATGCCATCGTTTAAATAAAATGGAAAACCAAGCAAACTGTAAATCTAACAGTTATATATATACATATATATAACCTAATAACCTAGTGGTGAGAGGGATGAAATGTGTTGAGCTTGGGAGAGCGCGGGGGAAACTGGGGCAGCCGGTTGCCCTTATCGTCGTAAATGATGAGGCCTGAGAACTGAGGGGGCTGGCATCGTTCGCCCATTAGAATGCTTCTCTGCCACACAGGATCTCCTCCACCCTCCTCCCGATTTTTCTCGTCCCTTCGGTGGAAGTGCCCAGCGCAAGATGCGGTAACCACAGCCACCACGGCTAGCACGCATGTGACCGCCAACAGGAAACCGCCCTCGCAGGCAAACCAGGTCGTTGTGCCTGCCCCTCCTCCCAGGGCCAAAACTCGAAGCCATCTGGCCATGGGATTCGATCCCCAGACGCCACAGCACAGCTAAAACACAAAAAAGTTCCTCTGTCAAGTACCAGACAGATCGATATTAGCTCGTCCTCCCGCTTTGGAGAACCAAGGCGAGTAGTGTTCCTCTGTCAAGATCGATATTAGCTCGTCCTCCTGCTTTGGAGAACCAAGGCGAGTAGTTATATAATGTGTACAAATTTGTGGCGAAGACTTTTTGGTCGATGGGTATAACCAATTAACCAAGTCAGCGTTGAAATGGTCCCTTACATTTGAGTCATACTCAAAGACCTTATCTCTGTATATGGTGTTTATCTTTGGGAAATAGTCATATTTAAAGATCGTATCGCTGTCTTTAGCGTTTAAATTATTTTTTCGGAATTTTTTTAGCATCTTTGTGACAAGGTCAAATATTCCATCAATCAAATCCTTGGTTTTCTAATTACTTTTTAGTGAAGTTTCCTAATCATTTTTAGTAAAGTCCTTGTCACGATGTCAAATAGGTTTATTTGTTATTTTCAGTTTTTAAAGCTTAGGTTAACTCTTTCATTTTTAAATTATTTGCAGTTGTTTCCTTCAGGTTTATTTATTATTTTCAGTTTTTAGGGATTAGGTAAAGTCTTTGATTTTTAAATTATTTGCCGTGGTTTGCGTTAGTTTATATTTATTAAAATAATTTTAAAGTATTTTTTATTTTATAAATGATTATAAAAGTATAAACTAGCATAATTATATTTACTAATCAGCGTCTTCTATATTAATAATTGTTAAATGTAGTTTATTAGAAGATAATTATTTTTTATTATTAATAACTATATAAATAATCACAGTCATATTATTTTATATTTATATAATTATACTTGTTATATTAACATTATTTTATATATTGATGATGATGATGATAGTTCACGTCCACTGAGACCAAACTTTCGTCTATCAGACCTAAAGAAACGAATTATTTAGTTTGATTTAAAATTTAATTCCAATGCTCGAAAAGCTTAAAGAGAAACCACCCGAGCTCACTATAATTTTGACATCCTAAAAGGTTAGGAAGGTCAGTATTGCAACAAAGATTATGAAACTGAGATCTAATGTGGTTGTACTCAGGGCAGTTTAAGAGCAAGTGATTTTCATCCTCAATGTTCATATTCTCACGGAGATGGCAGATCCTTTCCATCTATGGTGTTTTAGGAACCGTTTTCACTATGGAGCTCATGAGAGTTCGTTCTAATCTTGGCTATATTAATTTTCTTCTTTGAGCTAGTTAAAACAGAAAGATACTTTTGATCTTCTAAGGTGGGGTTGATGACCTCCTTATAATATCTTAATTTTCTTTTAGTTGCTAAATCTTTCTCACACAACATTTTTTCTTTAAACTTAGAACTAACAATATTTTTAATGTTATTAATGTTTTGCAATGCAACATTCTCTTCAATCTCCCAATGGTTTAACCATGCCTTGGTGGCTAATATATTATTTAAAACTATAATATAATTTACCTATAACATAATAATAATATTTAGTTATAATTAATAATATGTATTTATTGTCTCATATAATGGTCAATAATTATTATATATTTATAAATATAATTATCAATATATTTTGTATATTTACTTGGTTATGTTAATAATATTAATTTTATATACACAAGATATTAATAATAGTATATTGTTGTTATTTATAATATGTGTTTATTTCTCACTAACATGGTGAATAATTATTATATATTTATTAATATAACCGTTAATATCTTTTGTATATTTATTTAAAGTATATTAAAAAAATCAAATATATAAATTATATATTAAACTTAAAAAATATATATTATTACTTACAAATAATAATAGTATAATCAACTTCAGG
>Ga0068627_1000059_pt1 | contig 16164 bp, 17 predicted proteins | sample InSIn1gowninarea_FD_77430 | JGI IMG/M metagenome (GOLD analysis project Ga0068627, IMG submission 77430) | Clean room microbial communities from NASA Spacecraft Assembly Facility at Jet Propulsion Laboratory, Pasadena, California, USA -... ... | reverse complement strand
CGCAAGCACAATTGCATTCTTTTCTTTCTTCAACCTTTCTATCTCTGCAAAAAGGTCAAGATTTACATTCAACGCAATGTCGAGGAACCCTTTTTTTTCAATGTTGTTTTTGGCCAATGTTATGTTCATAACTATTGTAGTATTATTAAAGACTCCTTTATTATTTATAAAACCTATTACTATTACGGCTGTGAATAGCGGGATAACTTTTTTCAGCAGAATTTGTAAAATTAACCCAACCTGCTTTATCCACTGCTATCAACAGGTATTCCACAGGCATGTTTTCAATAACATTCACAGTATAGGCGGTTTTTCAACACTTGGGGATTTTAGTTCGCCTGTATAACAAAAGTGCGATACAGTAGAAAAAGGCTGTTGAAACAGCATGGATATGTTTGATGTTATTGACCTGGTAAGCTCGATTGAAACGGCATCTCTCTTTTTAAACCCAAACTACTAACCCGCCGAGAGGCTTGTTTTAGGCGTTATGCCCAGCTTTTTGGGTTTATAAACACAAGGGTGTGAATAGCGGTTTTTAGCACAGCGATTCGCCCAGAAAAACTGGCTGAATTTCGGGCATTTTTAAACAACGTTAGAACGCTGTAAAATAGTATACATCAGCGTTTCCAAGGTTTTCCACAATTTGTTCAAACCATATATTCCCCTATTTTTGCCGTCCACTTTTAAAAGCTATAATGTTATATGTCGGTTATTCAGCAAATCAGGGATAAGTATGCGGCAGTGGTGATCGCGGTTATTGCCCTAAGTTTAGTTGGTTTTATATTAATGGATGCCTTTGTGGGCCAGGCTCGTGGAGGCGGTGCTGCAAGTACAACCATGGGCAAAGTGAATGGTGAAACAATAGATCGCAACGACTTTGAGAAAAGACTAACCATGCAACAATCCATGTATGGCGCACAGGGTGCCCAACGAGAGCAATTAATTAGCAGCGTATGGGAGCAAAGTGTGGATGAAATTGTAATGAAGCAGGAATACGAAAAGCTTGGACTGAAGTTTACCGCTAAAGAACTTAACGATTTATTGTTTGGACCTAATGCACCACAGTGGCTTAAGAATGAATTTACAGATCCTGCAACCGGGCAGTTTAAAGTAAATGAGGCAAAACAATATTTTGCCAATATGAAGAAGCAAAAGAATAACCCTAACCTGGAGATGTTCAACGAAGGGTATATCGCTCCAACCATTGGTCAGGCGCTTCGCGAAAAATATATGGCTCTCTTAAGCCAAACAGTTTATGTACCACGCTGGATGGCTGAGAAGTTGTTGGCCGATCAAAATGCAATTGCTTCTATTTCTTATGTTATGGTTCCTTATACTTCCATTTCGGACAGTGCGATTAAAGTAAGTGATGAGGATATAAAAAGCTATATAGCAAAACACGAGAGCGAGTTTCAGCAGGAAGAGGATAGTCGTTCTGTAATGTATGTTACGTTCAATGCATTGCCTACTGCACAAGATAGCCTGCAAGTGCTAAACCAACTATTAGGACAAAGAGCTGAATTTGAAGCAGCACCCGATGCAGCTGCCTACCTGGCCAGGGTATCAAGTGAAACACCGTATTTAGATGCTTTTGTTATTGGTTCTAAAATCCAGGTACCAAACGCTGCGCAAATCACCAGCCTTGCCGATGGCCAGGTGTACGGACCTTACATTGATGGTAGCAACTACACCCTTGCAAAAATGGTTGCCCGTCGTACCATGCCAGATAGTGTAAAGGTTCGCCACATATTAATCAAGACAGCTGAAAGAGGCCAGCCAACCCTTGCAGACAGTATTGCAAAATCGCGTATCGATAGCATTGCAGCAGCCATACAAGGTGGAGCAGACTTTAATAATATGGTGATACAGTTTAGCGACGACCAGGGCAGCAAAACCACCAAAGGAGAATACGATTTTGCCAGCACTCAATTTTCTTCAATTAGTAAAGAGTTTGCAGAAACTGCTTTTTACGGAAACACTGGCGACAAGAAGGTAGTCAAAGTGGAAAATCAATCGTACAGCGGTTACCACTATATAGAGGTACTGGAGCAAAAAAATGTAGCACCAGCTTACAAAATAGCCTACCTGAGCAAGCCCATCGATGCAAGCCAGGAAACCATTAACACAGCAAGTAGTGCTGCCGCCCGTTTTGCATCAGAAAGCAGGAACCAAAAGCAATTTGAAGACAACGCCGCCAAGCAAAAACTTCAACCACAAATTTTGCCCGATATAAAACCAAACGACTATAGCCTTACTGGCCTTGGCGAAAGCCGGCAGTTTGTACGTTGGGTGTACGATAATGATTTAGGCGATGTAAGTGAGCCTTACGAAATAGGAGATACCTATGCTGTAGCCTTAATAACAGGCACCTTTAAAAAGGGTACCATGAGCGAGGGTAAGGCAAGACAAATGGTTGAACCATTTGTGCGCAACGAGAAAAAAGCCCAACAGATCATCCAAAACAAGTTTAAAGGTGGCAATACCTTGGAGGCAATTGCCCAGGCAGCAGGCGAGCAAGTTCTGCGTGCAGACAGCGTAAGCTTTGGCCAACCATTTATAGCAAACGTCGGCAACGAACCAAAAATAGCGGGAGCTGCTTTCAACAAAAGTTTACAGGCAAAAGTGAGTGAGCCGATTGCAGGAAACACAGGAGTATTTGTGGTAAGAGGAGAACGTATTGCGGCCATTGCAAGCGGTGTAGCAAATGCTGAAGAGCTACGTACACAAATGGAAATGCAACAAAAACAAATGGGCGGTTTTCGCAGCATGGAAGCTTTGAAGAAAGCGGCCACGATCAAAGACAACCGTTACGAGTTTTATTAAGTTCATTGCATGATAGTTATTGTTGAAAACCCCGCGAACGCGGGGTTTTTTGTTTCCTCGTCCGTTTTAACCCATAAAGTAAAAAAGCTCGGTTTTATAATTACAGCTTGTAGCTCAACCCAAAAAAATTCGGTCACCTTACTTGGTCCTACACCGATCACCAACAGAGTTGATAACAGCACTAATTTTGCTGCTAGTAAAAGGAAGCAAAACAAAGTACCAATGGAGAACAGTATTGTGAATAAAGTGGCAGAAAGTGCATTGCTATCTGTTGATCTCGAGTCGTTTTACCCCAGTGGTGAACCGGCAGTGTTTGATGTGAAGAATTACCTTTTTAGAGGCTTAATCTTAAAGGAGAAAGATTTTAGAATGGCCCTCACCACCATAGATTGGGAGGCCTATCGCGATAAGCACGTAGCAGTTACCTGCTCCGCAGATGCAATCGTTCCTGTTTGGGCATATATGTTGGTAACGGTGCGTTTGCAGCCAGTTGCCCGATCAATCGTTTTTGGCGATGAACAAAACCTGGTACAAACATTACTGTTACAGAACATCAACAACATTAACCCTGCTGAATACATGGACAAGCGGATAGTAATTAAAGGTTGTGGTGATAAAGAGGTAGCAGAAGCGGCCTACGTTGCTATTTGCAACAAGCTGTTACCCGTTGTAAAAAGTATTATGTATGGTGAGCCTTGCAGCACAGTGCCGGTGTATAAAAAGAGATAACATTATACACATTGTCTGCTAGCGCTGATATGCCTAAAGCGTATCCAAAGTCAAAATCACCTTTGTTATACCACAACTGCACCTTCCATTTTTGTCTGCCCACTACCATATAATAGAACTCGGCGACCAGGCGGTACAATTAAATTTTGGCAACGAAATCAACTTGCAAATCCATGAGCGAGTGATGAGCTCATACAAGACATTGGTTCAAGAGCAAATTGCTGGCATCCGCGATATCATACCCGCATATTGTACCATCACGATCGTATACAATCCTCTGCATTTCCTAAGTAATCAATCAGGTGCCCCTCCATTTGAACTTGTGAAAAAAGAGGTTGAAGGAGCTTTAAATCAAAAGCTACCTTGGGAAAATTGTCCCACTAAACATCACCAGGTACCTGTGTGCTACCACCAAAGCCTTGCACCTGATTTGGCACATATTGCCCAAGCTAAAAGCCTATCCATTGATGATGTTATCAACCATCACCACAGTGTTACTTATCGTGTGTATATGATTGGCTTCTTACCCGGCTTTCCTTACATGGCCACTGTGGATGAAGCCATTGCTACTCCGCGCCATGCCACACCACGAACTATGGTACCAGCTGGTAGTGTTGGCGTTGCCGGGCATCAAACAGGTATTTACCCATCTGTTTCTCCCGGTGGCTGGCAGTTGATCGGTCAAACACCAGTTCAACTTTTTAATGCTCATCAACAGCAGCCTTCGCTTTTTCAGCCAGGAGACCTGGTAAGTTTTTATCCCATTTCACTTACAACCTTCAGGCAAATGAAAGCGCATGGGCATCCGCATTCTTAAAGCAGGAGTAGCCTGCAGCTTTCGAGATAAGGGTCGCTTTGGGTACCAGCACTTGGGTATTGGACCCTGCGGAGCAATGGATACACTAGCCATGAAAGTTGCAAATGCACTTGTAGGCAACCACCTGAACGAGGCTGTCTTAGAAATGCATTTCCCCGCATCGCAGATCGAGTTTCAGCGTGATGCATTGATCTGTATCACCGGTGCAAGTTTTCAACCCATCATTAATGCTTTACCAATACCGCTACATCAACCTGTTTATGTAAGAAAGGGTGCGGAGCTCAGGTTTCAATTGCCGGTAGAAGGTGCAAGAGCATACCTAAGTGTGCAGGGAGGATTTAGCCTTACCCAATGGTTGCGAAGTTGTAGTACTGATGTACACAGCAAAACCGGCGGACATCTTGGAAGACTGCTGCAAACAGGCGACGTCATTAATTTAAAGCAACACAACACCTTTCCATCTTCAATCAAAAAGGATGTGATGGTGCTACCCTTTAGCGCCAACATGCAGCGGTGGTATACAGATGCACCCATCCTTTGCCTGCCCTCAACACACTACCATCTTCTAACCCCGGAAAGTAAAAATGCCTTCGAGCAAACCCCTTTCCAGCTAACTACACAAAGCAATAGAATGGGTTATCGCTTGCAGGGTACACCACTGCACATGTCAACCCGAACAAACCAAATCTCTTCAGGCGTGGTAATGGGATCGGTACAACTGCTGCCGGGCAAGCAGTGCATTGTGCTTATGGCCGATCATCAAACCACCGGTGGCTACCCGGTTATAGCACATGTAATAGCTGCAGAATTACCACGGTTAGCACAGCTATCCATCGGCGCTATCCTTCATTTTAAACTGTGTGATACAACAACAGCGGTAAGCCTGCTACAAACCCAGCACCGGCACATCCTACAGGTGCAAAATGCAAGTACCTTTCGGCTTAATCAACTGGCAAATGCAAACGGTAGACCTTAATTGCGACATGGGCGAGGGGATGAACAGCGATCACCTGGTTATGCCGTTTATTACTTCAGCAAATATTGCCTGCGGCTACCATGCAGGTGATGCAGAAACCATGGCAACAACCATACGTTTGGCAGTTCAGCACAACGTAGCCATAGGTGCCCACCCCGGCTTTAACGATAAACCAAACTTTGGCCGCATTCCGCTACAGCTCCCGGATAGCGAAGTCTATACATTAGTGCGGGAACAAATTCAAACTTTACAACTCTATTGTAAACAGGCAGGCGCCGCGTTGCACCATGTAAAACCTCATGGCGCACTGTACAATATGGCAGCTTTAAACAAAAGCCTTGCTGCAGCCATTGCAAGTGCAGTGTACGATGTAAACCCAAACCTCATTTTGTATGGCCTCAGTGGCAGCTACCTCATCAGCCAGGCGGCTGCCAAAGGATTACAGACCGCATCAGAAGTATTTGCCGACCGCACCTACCAACCCGATGGAAGCCTAACCCCGCGCAACCAGCCGAATGCATTAATCCATGATAAAGCTCGGGCCATAGCACAGGTATTGCAAATGGTTCAGCAACAGAAGGTAATCTCTACAGATGGCACCACTATTCCAATAACGGCCCAAACCATTTGCCTGCACGGTGATGGGGAGCATGCTGTTGATTTCGCCACGGCCATTCACCAACAATTAATACACAACCATATTGAGCTTAAAGCCTGCTAAACCGACCTTAACAAAAGGTGTGGGGCTTGGTGCTGCCATGCTTATGGCCACCTCTGCAATAGGTCCGGGTTTTCTCACCCAAACAACTGTTTTCACTCAACAACTTCTCTCCAGTTTTGGCTTCGTTATATTCATTACCCTATTGCTCGATATTGGTGCACAGCTAAACATTTGGCGCATATTGGTGGTAAGCGAAAGCAAAGCGCAGGACGTAGCCAATACGTTGCTGCCCGGGCTGGGCTATGTACTTGCCGCCCTTGTCATCCTCGGTGGCTTTGCCTTTAACATAGCAAATGTTGGTGGCGCCGGGCTTGGGCTGCGGGCCATGCTTGGCTTCGATGTAACTACCGGAGCCCTCATTACCGGGACATGTGCAATAGCCATTTTCTGGTTCAACCATGTTGGTCAGCTGGTTGATAAAATGGTCAAGATTTTCGCACTCATTATGATCGTGCTTACCCTCATCGTTGCGGTAATAGCCCATCCCCCAATGGCACAGGTGATACAACACACATTTATACCGCAGCAAACAAGCGCACTCGCTGTTGTTACCCTTGTTGGCGGCACAGTTGGTGGGTACATAAGTTTTGCAGGTGCACACCGCCTGCTCGACGGTGGCCTCCGCGGTACAGCCGCTTTGCCACTGGTAGACAGAAGTGCTGTTACAGGAATTGTGATTACATCAATAATGCGTTTCAGCTTGTTTATCGCAGCACTCGGTGTTATAACTGCCGGTACGGTGTTAGATGCTGCAAACCCCACTGCTACCGTGTTTGGTGCGGCCGCCGGCCAGGTTGGTTATCGTTTTTTTGGTGTAGTAATGTGGTGTGCCTCCATTACATCTGTTATCGGTGCGGCATACACTTCTGTGTCGTTTCTTACCACATTTCATCCGCTGCTATTGCGATACAATAAATGGTTGGTTACGGTATTTATTGTTAGCTCCACCATGATATTTGTCCTAATCGGAAAGCCAGTTTCGTTGCTGGTGGCAGCGGGCGCCATCAATGGGTTTATACTGCCGGCAGGTCTTGCCATTGTACTACTTGCTGCTGCCCGCAAGCGCCTAATGGGTAGTTACAAACATCCGGTTTGGTTACAAATTGCCGGGTGGCTGGTAGTGCTTGCCGTAGGGTGGCTTGCATTAAAAAGTTTTTATTCTTGGCTAGCGTAACAATTGTGGTAAAAAGATTTTTGTAACAGGCAGCATGGCTCCAGGCATCATCGTTGCTACGCTCAGTTCAAGGGCAAACAAGGTGGCAACTTTGTATGCATGTTTCAAGGCTGCTTCTATTTATTCTACCACTAATAACTACATCAGATCGGGTTTTCAAGAGCAAAGCCGCCAGTCAATACACAGCATAGCTTTTTACTAGCTATAGCATGCACCATTAACATCCCAAAACCAGCGGCCAATATTTACAAAGTATATTGCAACAGTGAAAAATTGTGTGCTGTTGTGTATTACGGTTATAGTATTGTTTGCTTCGTGTGCACCATCCTCTTCGCTAAGCTATAGGCCCGAAAACAAGATTGCGCCGCAACCTTTACAAAGCGATGTTCGGCTGCTCAGGCAAATCTTCGAACAGAGCCACCCCAGCTTATACTGGTATACTCCAAAAGACTCCATCGATTTTTTCTTCGATCAAACAATTGGCTCGATTACAGATTCGCTCAATGAGCTACAGTTTCGCAATAAGTTATCGTGGCTGGTTAATAAGATACGCTGCGGTCACACCCAGGTCCGCTTCTCAAAAAACTATTCAAATTATTTTACCGGAAAAAGGCTACCTCAATTTCCACTTAGCCTGCGGGTGTGGGGCGACAGCATGATTGTAGTGAACAACCTAAACAGGGATTCAATTTTAAAAAGAGGGACAGTTGTAACCTCCATTAATAATGTACCAAACCGTGTATTGCTCGATAGCATGTATGCACTTATTGGAGGCGATGGATATACCTCCAGCTTCGAGCAACAGGTAGTTAGTTTTTACTTTCCTGCATTTTACAAAAGCACGTTTGGAATTGATAGCACGTTCAACATTGGCTATATAGACAGCACGGGGCAGCGGCGCACTACTACAATAAAAACCTTTAAGCCACCATCAGATTCTCTTGAGAGAATTAGGGCTGCCTCTCTTGCACGGCCTGGCCGCAAACAACGCAGAACGTTTATACTGCTAAGCAAGCGCAACATGCGTATAGATACCGCACTTAAGACTGCCATCTTAAACGTAAACACCTTTAGCGATGGGCGGCTAAATTCCTTTTTCAGAAAGAGCTTTAGAACCATAAAAAAACAAGGCATTGAGAACGTAGTTATAGACCTGAGGGAAAATAGCGGTGGCAGTATTTTTAGCTCTATTCGCCTTGCCCAATACCTGGTGCAGCAACCTTTTAAAGTGGCAGACACTGTAGCTGCAATTGATAGAAGTTTCAAGTACAAAAAGCATATTCGGCCATGGTTCATCTATTGGCTTAGTATGCACTTCGCAGGCAAAAAAGAACAGGATGGCAGAATACACTTTCGGTTTTTTGAACGCAAGCAGTTCAAACCTAAAAAGCACCATCACTTCAATGGGCATACTTACGTAGTTACCGGAGGTTACACTTTTTCTGCAGCTACCATGTTAGCCGGGATTGTACAGGGTCAACCCAACACCACTATTGTAGGCGAAGAAACAGGTGGCGGAGCCTATGGCAATACTGCAGTACACTTGCCTACCATTACATTGCCCAATAGTAAGGTTAGGGTTGTACTTCCATTGTTTAGATTGGTAACTGATAAAGACCGAATTAAGAACGGCCGGGGCATACTGCCTGATGTAGAAGTACTGCCAACATCACAAGCAATAAAGCTTGGTGTAGATGCAAAACTGGAGAAGGTTAGAGCTCTCATTCGTGCTTTAAACAACACTAATAATAGTGGAGCCAGGTAGCCTACTGCCGGTCATCTTTCCACACCACTGGTACATGTGTAGCACTATCAGCAAAGTCGGTACACTTGCGGTCGCCCTTGCCAGTTATACCACCCGAGGGGGCACACAACGTATTGCAATTTTCATCAACCAGGGTATTAAACTGGTCGCAGCAATTTGCTGAAAACAGGTACACTTTTTTGCCGTGGTACACGTACTCATTTATTTCAGCTGGCGGGTTCCATTTAGCTTCTTTCTGTATAGCCGAAATGCGCTGCTGCAGGCATGATGGTAAAGAGCGCATCTTACTATTGCAGGCAAATGCCGGTAGTACAAACAGGGCTATCAGGCTCTTATAAAGCATAGGATAAAGGTAATAGCATGTACAAAAATGCCCTACTGTTTTTATGCAAAACATAGGGCATTAGTTTTAAATTTCCTGGTTACAAACTTCGTGATACGATGATCTTTTAATCACCTTTAATCCGATGGGCAATCCTAATTATTATCATCTCCGTCTACAACATCCTTCGCCTTCTCACCTACTTTCTTAGCCCCTTTCTTTATCGCACTTCCGGCTTCTTTTGCAGCCTCTTTTGTTTCGTCCCATGCGTTCTCTATAGCCCTTCCTGATTTATCAAAAAAGTTGCCTGACCTGTCTACAATTTCACCGTCGTTCAACTCAACTTCACGGTCGTTCCTTCTCACCTTCCCCGTACGGGTAACAACAACATCATTTTCTAATTCTACATCATTGTCCGCATCGGTCCAGGCACCACCACGCCATACCCTAACTTTTCTATCAGTGTAGGTTACATCACCTTCACGTGGTGTATAGGCTGTGGCGTTATCGTTGCCGTCGTTATCGGTAGTTGATGTTGCAGGCGGGGTCATTGTAGCGCTTGCTGTATCATCGGTGGTTGTAGTTGTTGTATCTGTTTCGGTAGTGTTACAAGCTGCCATGCTAAGTGCAACGGCAATGGCAATAAAGTGGTTTGATGTTTTCATAATGGTTTGTTTAGATGAAAAGAGGGTAAAAATTTTGTGCCACCCTTTCAACTTGCTGTGTAAAAGTGCCTTTTGGGTGAAGGCCTATCTTTGCGGGCTAATGGAAAAAACGAACTTTATAGACTACATCCGCATATTTGGAAGAAGCGGTCATGGTGGTGCAGGCAGCAGGCATTTTATGCGCAACAAGCTAACTGCAATGGGTGGCCCAGATGGAGGAGATGGCGGACGCGGCGGGCATATTATTTTGCGCGGCAATAAGCAGCTATGGACCCTGTTGCATCTACGCTACTACAAAAATGTATTGGCAGAAGATGGCCTACCCGGTAGCAAAAACAACTGTACAGGAAGGGAAGGAAAAGACATTGTAATTGAAGTGCCACTTGGCACAGTGGCCCGCGATGAAGAGACTGGAACTATTGATGCAGAAATATTGGAAGATGGGCAGGAAGTGATATTGCTTAAGGGTGGACGTGGTGGACTAGGCAACTCCAACTTTGCTACACCCACTAACCAGGCACCCGAGCATCACCAACCGGGAGAACCGGGGCAAGAAGCCTGGAAAGTATTAGAGTTGAAGGTGCTGGCTGATGTAGGTCTGGTAGGCTTTCCTAATGCGGGCAAGTCAACTTTATTGTCTGTATTAACAGCTGCCAAACCAAAAATTGCGGACTATGCTTTTACTACACTCATACCACAGTTGGGCATGGTAGAATACAGGGCAGGTAAAAGTTTTTGCATGGCCGACTTACCCGGCATAATAGAGGGCGCTGCAGAAGGCAAAGGACTTGGCCATCGCTTTTTGCGCCATATTGAGCGCAATGCCTGCCTACTATTTCTTATACCAGCAGATAGTGCAAACCATGCTGATGAATTTAAAATATTACATAAAGAGTTAGAAGAATACAACCCCGAACTATTGCAAAAAGATTTTTTGATTGCAATTAGTAAAAGCGATATGCTGGATGAAGAATTGCGTACTGCAATTGCAAGCGAATTACCACAGGGTATTCCACACTTATTTATTTCATCTGTAGCGCAACAGGGTTTAATAGAATTAAAAGATACCCTATGGAAAATATTGAATAAACCAGTTTGATAGTCGATAGCAACAATTCTTAAGCTGAATACCATTAGCAAGAATGAATTTAAATGTTAGGCTTTCTCATTTTTATATTTAAAAAAGATCATTGTGTTTTTTTTACGCAAACCGGGTTACTTTTACATTGCATTTAGAATATACACCTGAAGAATACTACAGCCAGCTATATTAACTGGTACTAAGAACAAGTTTCTTTTTGTAGTTAACGATTTCTCCTCCATTGCTCCATATACCTCGATTGTGCGCCATGTATTTATCACAATTAAAATCGAGATTATGACAAAGCAATTTTCAAAAACAAACCTCATCAATTTTTTGGCGACAGCATTACTGACCGGTGCCTTGACACTTGGAAGTATTAATCCTGCATCTGCAAACGGCAACAATAACACCAAACCTGCAATTAGTTTTACGGGTGTAAAAGATGACCTGCTCACCTTCAACATTAAGTACAACAATCCTTCAGGTGATTATTTTATTCTTGAATTGGTAGACGACCAGGAAAGACTTCTTTATACCAATAAGTTTAATGATGCCGCGTTCAACAAGAACATCGCACTTAAGAACATGGGCGAAAAAACACGTATCAACTTTATTGTAAAGGCAGGCAAAAACACCGCCAATCAAAAATTTGATATCGAACCTAAAGTAAAGGTGGTGGAAGAACTAATTGTAACGCAACTATAAGTACTCATTTCCTGGTACATAACCTATGCAGCAGCATACATTGCTATGGCTTGTAGTATATGTATGCTGCAATTTATCAACCTAAAAAAGGCAAGATGAAAAAAGAAATATATATAGCGCGGCCGCGAAAGTTGTATACGGCCCTGCTAACTTCTATGTTGTTGTTTGCGGGTATTAGTAACGTAAGCGCAATACCAGCAACAGCCCGTCAGGATACCGCGGCTCAAATTACATATGTAGGTGCAATAGATAATCTAATCACCTTTAATGTGCAATTTGAAAACCCAAGTAACGAGAAATTTATTTTAGAATTAACCGATGAATTTGGTGAAGTAATTTACCTGAGGCAGTTTACAGAACAGCATTTCAACAAGAACATTCAATTAAAGAAATTGAACGAGAAATGCTCCGTCAACTTTACGGTGCGGACTGCAAAACAATCCAGCAGCCAGCGCTTTGAAATTGATGCGCAAACACGTTTGGTAACCGAAACGGTAGTTACTAAAATTTAATGAATTGGATTTTTTAAAAGGGAAATCTTGGGTGTATATTCTTCAGCAAAAGGGCTGTCTTTTTTTAGACAGCCCTTTGTATTTGCAATAAAATTAAGCTTACAATTGCGTTGTTTGTTGCTGCTTGCGAGGTATATTAAATTGCGTGCTAAGGTTTGGTTTAATATCTATTGGTTTAATTTTTCCCTCATTTGAAGCATCAAAGAAAGTCCAGCTTTTGCCTTCATTAAGAGACTCCCCAACGAGGTAGGATGTGGAAGTAATACGATTACCATCTTGCTCAAACACCATAGTTTGTTTTACCAGGCATTGTAATTCATTATCTACTGTCACCACCTGCAAAATGCTGTCCACTTCTGCTCTTTTCACAACAGTATCTGCTAATCCGGTCATCTGTTGTTTGGCTAATTGTGCAAGGTTTTCGGTACCGCCCATTACCTGCACCATAGCGGGATGCGTAAAAGCAGCAAAGGTGTTCCAGTCCTGTTTTTTAAAAGCGAGCATCATGCTATCCGCCGATGCATAAATAGCTTTCTCCACTTCGTTTCTTGTTGTTCGCTCAAGCATTGGCTGCTGGTTGGTAGCGTTCTGTTTGTTGCTATCCGAGCCACAGCCGGCGACGACACAGCTAAGAATGAGGCTGGCGAAAATGATCTTCTTCATTTATAAATGTTTGCAGGTGTGCAGTTTAAAAAAGCGTGCCTTAAGATACTCTTACGGCTGTACCAGTTGCAATTACCATGAGCATGCTTCCATTGGTACCCACTGTTTCAAAATCGAGGTCGATGCCTATTACAGCATTTGCACCCAGTGCCTGTGCTTTTTGCACCAGCTCGGCCATTGCATTGCTACGTGCTTCATCAATTACCCTTTCGTACGTGCCACTTCGCCCACCTACTATATCCCTAATGCCGGCAAACAGATCTTTGAAAAGGTTTGCACCAATAATGGCTTCCGAACTTACTACGCCCAGGTATTGCTGTACGGGGCGGCCTTCAATATTGTGTGTTGTAGTTGTTAGCATGTGTTTTTTTTCAAAGGTATTAATGAGGATGAGCAGGCAAGCATGTTTATGGCCAACGGCAACATTGTGAAAAAATGAAGCCGGCTTGATGAAACGATGTAGTGTGCTAAACGTGGCATGCTACCTTTAACCCTATGCACAAAAGTGAAGAGGTGAACGAGCAGCAGAACAAGAGCGAAGACGATTTAAGTAGCAAATCGGCTTTGCCTGTAAGTATTACATCGAACGTGCTGGTGCGGCAACTGTATACACTAACAGCATATATAGCTGCAGAACAAAGCCAGCCTTACAACAACGACCATTTATTGTATTGGTTGCTGCAGCAAAACTGTTTTGATGTACCGGTAAGCGAGTTGGATGCTTTAATGGTAGACGTGGCCAGTCGCAGGTATAAAGACAATAAAATTTCGCTGCGCGAACTGGTAAAGGAGACCGCACATAGGCCACCTGTGGACCTGTTTGATAAGGGCGCATCAAAACAACTTAAGGCTGCTGCACATTTACTGCAGCAATGTTTTGAACGGCTTCCAACACTCAACCTTTTGCAATACTTAAACTGGTTAGTGTTCGAGCTATCCACAAAGATGAACATGGCAGGTAGCGGGATTTCTAAACCAGATGAACATCTGGTACAACTCCTTCGGTATACAGAACATCAAGTTGAGAGCGAGCCAACATTGTCGCTGTCTCAATGGGTTACCCGCTTCCCTACACAACATGCATTTCTTCCCGCGCAGCGGCTAACGCCTTTTATACAACCGCTGGATAAAGCCATTACCGATAAGTTGGTAAAGCGTTTTGTTTTTAGCGCCACCGCTCTCAACTGCTTTTTACAGTGCCCGCTTAGTTTTTACTACACGCATATTTTGTGTGTACCGCAGCCAGGCAATACAGCTATGGCATTAGGAACTGCGGTGCATACCGCATTGCAATTTTTGTTTGAACAAATGCAAGCTGCAAGGGGACGATTTCCTCCATGTATTGCATTCATAGATTCATTTATAGCCTGCATGCTAAAACACCAGCAACAGTTTACCCCTGCACAATTTGAACAACGATTGGCCTATGGCAAAGCTGTGCTGCAGCGCTATTATGATCGGTATATTTTTGAGTGGAACAAAGTAGTGGTATTGGAAAGACACCTGCGTAATGTGCAGGTACATGGTGTACCCGTAAAGGGAAAACCAGACAAGCTGGAGTTTATTGGCAACCGGGTAAATGTGGTGGATTACAAAACCGGTAGTTATCAAAAAGCAGCAACAAGTTTGTTGCCACCGAACGAGCAAAATGCAAAAGGAGGAAGCTATTGGCGACAAGCCGTTTTTTATGCCCTGCTGGTTAACAACAGTAATTCCAGAAATTGGCAAGTGGAAAGCGCAACGTTCGATTTTATTGAGGCAACAGAAGAGGATGAATTTATGAAAGTAAACTTAGCCATCACCGCGGCAGATACAACTACAGTAACCCAACAGCTTAGCTATGCATGGCAAAAGGTACAACAACACAACTTTTATACAGGTTGTGGTAAAAGCAACTGTTATTGGTGCAATAGGGTGATTGAAGTAACTATCGAAAAAGTAGGTGAGTGAGGATATGTTCTAAACTCAGTGGCCAGTACTTCCACCGTAAGCAAGTATTCCCCAGATGAGTGCTATACCAAAGCCAATAAGCACAAGCCCGCTAATGCGGTTAATGATATGAATATTGTGCGGGGTAAGTTTTGAACGGATGCGGCCCGCCAACATGACCTTGGCAAAGTCGAGCGCAAAAACTACAATAAGACAAGTTAAAAAAACCACTAACCTGTACTGGTGAGTTTGGGTAAGTAACGAAGTAGAGGTAAGCAGCCAAAATCCAATTACACCGGGGTTTAAAGTGTTCATAAAAAAGCCCGAAACAAAGATCTTTACATAGTCGCGTTTACGCATTACAATAGCAAGTGCGCCTGCCTCTGTAACCTTTAGTTTTTTAAAAAAGGTGATGTAGACTCCCAGTACAATCAGCAGTATGCTTCCGCCTACACCAATGGCTACTTTATACTCCAGCAAGCCCTCGAAAAAAATGGTAAACAAGTTGCTTACCAATACCAGCGCAATATCGCTGGCCGATACCCCGGCTATAAAAGCAAACCCACCTTTGTGGCCATTATTAATGCTTTGCTTTAGTATGGAAAACATAACCGGCCCAACAGAGATCGTAAGCATAAATGCCAGGGCCAATCCTTTAAGAAATGCTGCAATCATCAGTTATGTTTAATGTTAACCAACGGGTAAGCCTGGCAGTGTTTATTTGCCTTGCAAAAAGATCTTCCAATCTTCCAGCATCTTGCCTTTTAATACCCGTGGAAATTTGTGCTGTCCACCCAACTTTCCTTTCTGCCGCATAAACGCCATAAAATGTTCCTCTGACAGTACATCCATGCGAACTTCTTTTAGTGCACTTCCGCGCTCAACTGCGTAGTCGTCATTCAATTTCTTTAAATGCTGGTCTATCGTTTCGCATAGCAAATCTTTATTCACTTTATCGTTGCAGGCCACGTACCAGTGATGGGCAAAAAACGAACCGCTTGGCTCACCTGCCACCGTAAACTCTGGTATGGACACGTTTAGTTGCTCGCTGGTAAGTTGCACCGCTTTGTTCATGTTGTCTACACTTAAGTGCTCGCCCACAAGGCTCAAAAAGTGCTTGGTACGCCCGGTAATTACAATCTCACCGCGCAGCCTGTCTACAAACTTTACCGTGTCGCCAATCAGGTACCGCCATGTGCCGGCACTGGTACTTAGCAACAACGCATATTCTGTTCCCTCCTCTACCTCGTGCATCATCAGCACTTCTGGTTTAGGTTTT
>Ga0068627_1000052_pt1 | contig 16676 bp, 11 predicted proteins | sample InSIn1gowninarea_FD_77430 | JGI IMG/M metagenome (GOLD analysis project Ga0068627, IMG submission 77430) | Clean room microbial communities from NASA Spacecraft Assembly Facility at Jet Propulsion Laboratory, Pasadena, California, USA -... ... | reverse complement strand
TTGGGAACACGCGAGAATTTATACCAGCCACCAAGCTTTATGGTTTCTTTTAATACGCCTGCTACTGAAGAGGAAGGCAAAGTATTGCTTGGATCAGTGGAGTGGTCGGGAAACTTTAGGGTTGACCTTGAAGTTGATCCATTAAACAATTTAAGGCTTATTGCCGGAATGAACAATTTCGCTTCAGAATACTCTTTAAAACCTTCCGAGGAATTTACAACTCCGGCGTTTCTATATACTTATTCAAACAAAGGAAAAGGAGAGGCGAGCCGGCATCTACATGATTGGGCACGTGAATATCGAATTTTGGACGGCAAAGGTTCACGCGAAACACTACTTAATAACTGGGAAGCGACAGGATTTGACTTCAATGAAAAAATTCTTTCAGACATTATAAAAGACACGAAAAAATTAGGCGTTGATTTATTTCTGTTAGATGATGGCTGGTTTGCTAACAAATATCCCCGCAATAATGATCGCGCAGGTTTAGGCGACTGGCAGGAGAACGTGAAAAAACTGCCAAGCGGAATAGGTTATCTCGTCAAAGAAGCGCAGAAAAATGGGGTGAAATTTGGTATTTGGGTTGAGCCGGAAATGGTGAATCCAAAAAGTGAATTGTATGAAAAACATCGGGATTGGGTGATTAGGGAGCCACAGCGGCCCGAGCATTTGTACCGCAATCAGTTGGTGCTCGACCTGAGTAATCCAAAAGTTCAGGACTACCTGGTAAACATTTTTGATACTTTATTTATTAAAAATCCTGGTCTTGCCTTTATTAAATGGGATTGTAACGCTGTTATTTACAATGCTCATTCTGCCTACGAGCAAAAGCAATCTCATCTTTACATCGATTATGTGCGAGGTCTCTATAAGGTAATGGAAAGAGTAAGGGCTAAATATCCAAAAATCCCTATGATGCTGTGCTCAGGCGGAGGTGGCCGGGTTGACTATGGTGCATTAAAATACTTTACAGAATTTTGGCTCAGTGATAATACTGATCCCATTGAGAGAATCTTTATGCAATATGAATATTCCTATTTCTTTCCGGCAATCGCACACGACAATCATGTTACAGATTGGGGCAAAGAGCCTATAAAATTTCGTACAGATGTAGCGATGATGGGAAAGCTGGGTTTTGATATTGTCGTAAACAAGCTTAGCGAAAATGATTTAAAGTTTTGCCAGCAGGCAGTGGCTACTTATAAATCCTTCAGTGACGAAGTGTGGCATGGCGATCTGTACCGGTTGTTGAGTCCTACTGATAATGACCTTGCGTCTCTTATGTATGTTAATAAAAACAAGAGCAAAGCTGTTATGTTTAACTATCTTGTCAATAATAGGTTTGGATCGGGAAGTATAATGCCGATAAAACTTAAAGGCTTGGATACAAACAAAAAGTACAACGTTAAGGAGGTAAACCTTTATCCTGAAACCAAATCTTCCATTAAAGATAATGCAGTTTACTCGGGAGATTACCTGATGACAGTCGGATTTAACCCTGAGGTTAATCAGCGTAGAACGAGCGTAATTCTTGAAATAAATGAGGCAAAATGATGTATGAGGTAAAGTTGATAGAAGTAATCAACTACAAATTTCATAATTATCGAAGTAAAGAATAATAGAAAGTTCTTATAAAAACATATAAAATGATTTCGCAACAGTCGCCACTTATTGATAAAGTTTTAAAAACATTTAGGGATTTATACAAAGAGGAGCCTATTGTTACAAGATCTCCCGGACGTGTAAATATTATTGGGGAGCACCTCGATTATAACGACGGATTTGTATTACCCGCAGCTATTGACAAAGCAATATATGTAGGGATAAGCAAAAGAAATGATGACCAAATTCATTTGCACTCCGTTGACTACAATGAAAATTACCAGGTGTCGCTTGCTGAAATAAAACCTACAAAGACCTGGGCCACTTATATACTTGGCATCACCGATCAACTAATTAAAAGAGGACACGAGCTTACTGGTTTTAATGTTGTACTTGATGGTGATGTACCCGTTGGCGCGGGACTTTCATCCTCAGCAGCAGTTGAATGTGCAACGGTCTTTGGCCTAAATGAACTTTTTTCTTTAGGATTGGATAAAATGGAAATGGTGAAAATTGCTCAAAAAGCTGAGCAAACTTTTGCCGGTGTTATGGTAGGCATAATGGATATGTTCGCAAGTATGTTTGGCAAGAAAGACCACGTCATAAAACTGGATTGCCGTTCTCTTGAGTACGAGTACAAGCCGCTCAAACTTGAAGGTTATAAAATTGTTCTTTTTAATACCAACGTAAAACATTCACTTTCTTCCTCTGAATATAATACGCGGCGCAAACAATGCGAACAGGGAGTCGCATGGGTAAAAGAATACCATCCTAGTGTGATTGCACTACGTGATGTTGATATGGACATGCTGAATAAATACGTTTTACCTAAAGATGAAATCATATACAAAAGATGCAAATATGTAGTTGAAGAAATTGAGAGGTTACTTACGGGAAGCGACGACCTTGAAAGAGGAGATATACAAGGTTTGGGTGAAAAAATGTTTGAAACCCACGAAGGCTTGAGCAAAGAATATGAAGTTAGCTGTAAAGAACTTGATTTTCTGGTGGACGCGGTAAAAAATAACGATGCCGTTATCGGCGCAAGAATGATGGGAGGAGGTTTTGGTGGTTGCACCATCAATATAATAAAAGAGGAAGCAATAACGGAATTGCAGGAGAAACTGAGTAAAGAATATGCAAAAGCAATGAACCTTGAATTAACTACATATATAGTTCAGATAGAAAATGGCACAGAAAGAATAATATAAAGATTTGATGTATAGTCGAAAAAACAGGGCGGATTTGAGCAGTTTATTTTAAAGCTTCCTGACGTGATTTAAAACTTCCAAAAAATTGAAAAATAGCTATAAAAAAATCTGCTATATAATCAGCGATTACAGCTAAAACGATAATAAACGTAAGTTTCATTTTTTCGTGGATTATGGGATTGAGAGATTGAAGTTAGTTATAATAATTAAATACCAACGATATTCAGCAATAAAACATTAAAATTTTAATTTTTATTGTTTAACCTAATAAATTTTAAAACTGATTTTACTTATACAAGCTTTGTTCTAATAATAACTTGCCATCATGAAATCTTTTTATTTAAAACCAACGATATTTCTTTCAATTTATTGCTTCTGCATTACCTGTAACAGTTTTTCTCAGCCAATGATCACTGCTGCTAACAATTTTATTAATACACTTGATTCTTCTCAAAAGGTAATTACACTTTACCCGTTTGAATCTGATGAAAGGTACAATTTCCATTTTTTTCCAATTGAAAACCGGAAGGCATTTCTTTTAACGAATTAAATCCTGCACAAAGACAGGCGGCAAAAATTTTAATTAAAACCTGTCTCAGTGACGAAGCAGCCAAAAAGATAGATGAGATCATGTCTCTTGAAATTGTTTTAAAAGAACTGGAAAATAGAAAGCCTGAGGATCATTTCCGCGATTCCGGGAAGTATAATTTAACGATTTTTGGAATCCCTGCCGATAATACAACATGGGGATGGCGGTTTGAAGGACATCACATTTGTTTTAATTTTTCGGCAAAAGACAAAAAACTTGTATCAGGTACTCCAGGTTTCTTTGGTGCTAATCCGGCAATTGTTCGCAGTGGTCCTCACAAAGGTTTACAGGTGTTGAAAGAGGAAACAGAAAAGGGTTTCGCACTGCTTCATTCCCTTTCTGAGGAACAGTTAAAAGACGCTTTAATTGATACGACAGCTCCCGGAGATATTATAACTTTTATCAACAGAAAAGCACTGATTGATCATCCTGCAGGTGTTCTCTATTCTTACCTGACGGCAAAACAGCAGGAACAGCTATTACAGTTACTAAATGTTTATGTGCACAGGTATGCAAAGCTATTTGCCGATCAAATGCTTAAGGAAATACAACAGGCGGGTTTAGATAATTTAAGATTTGCATGGGCGGGATTTAAAGAGCCAGATGCAGGTAAGCCTTATTATTATCGTATCCAAGGGCCGACCCTCATTATCGAATATGATAACTCCCAAAACAATGCAAATCATGTTCACAGTGTTTTGCGTGATTTAAAAAATGATTTTGGAGGCGATCTTTTACTAGAACATTATCAATCTGACCACCAGAATAAGTAATAGTTCCACATTTACTGGCCTTATTTTCCTATCAAAACTTGACTTATGAGTAATACTGTTTTCACGAAAAACCTTTCCTGTGCATTTATTATTCTTTTCGCCGCTATGGCTTTTTTGCCGGTCTCCGCGCAAACAAAAATGACTCCTGTTCGCCTGGCCGTTGTCGGCATAACTCATGGCCATGTGCCATGGATATTGGGAAGAAAAGAAAAAACTGATATTATCCTTGCAGGTATCTATGAAAAAGATACCGCATTGTCTCATCGTTATGCAAAACAATATAACCTTGACAATAATCTGTTTTATACTGATCTAAAAAAGATGCTTGATGTTGTAAAACCCGAAGCTGTTGTAGCGTTTGGTTCAATTTATGAACACATGGCAGCGGTAGAGGCGTGTGCTCCAAGGGGAATACACGTGATGGTGGAGAAGCCGCTGGCGACCAACAATGAACATGCAATGAGAATGGAAGCACTGGCTAAAAAGTATAAGATTCATTTATTGACTGATTTTGAAACTTCCTGGTATCCAAGCACTGAAAAAACAAATCAATTAGTAAATGATAGCATTTATGTAGGGAAAATCAGGAAGGTAGTGATTCACGATGGTCACCAGGGACCAAAGGAAATTGGTGTGAACAAAGAATTTTTTCAATGGCTTACCGATCCGGTTCAAAATGGAGGCGGAGCAGTTATCGACTTTGGCTGCTACGGAGCAAATTTGATGACTTACCTTATGAAAGGAGAGAAACCTGTTTCTGTAACCGCAGTTACCCAGCACTTTAAGCCAGCTATATATCCAAAAGTTGATGACGAAGCTACCATAATTGTTACTTATCCCGGTACTCAGTGTATTATTCAGGCATCGTGGAATTGGCCCTTCGGCCGAAAAGACATGGAAGTATACGGGGATTCAGGGTATGTAATTGCAGTAAACAAAAACACCATGAGATTAAGGAACGACGAAAAAACTGAAGAGCAGACAGTAAAAGTTACTTCAAGCGATATCCCGGTTTATGAAGATCCTTTTTCTTATTATGCTGACGTTATTCGCGGTAAAGTAACGGTTGCAAAGAACAGTTTATATTCCTTAGATAATAACGTAACAGTTGTACAAATTCTTGATGCCGCTAGAGAATCATCTAATACCGGTAAAACTGTTTATTTAAAGAAATAGTTAGACCTAAAACTGTTACAATTTTTCCTATAATTAATATTATGTTAAGTAATCAATTTCATAATTACTCTCTCCTTTGAATTCAACTTTGTCCTTAAATAAAAAAGCTACCCTTTCGGATAGCTCTTCTAGCATTTTTATTAAAAAAGTCTTTTAAAACTTTCCGTGCATACTGTCATAAAATTTAACCTTCGCATCGTACTTGTCATAATCTTTGGGATTAAGGGCTTTGCTTCTGTCTCTTTTATAACTGTATAGATTGTATAAAATATCGGCAGTTTTACCTACGACATTTTTTTCTGTCGCGGTCCGGTTAGCCTTGTTCGATAAGGTATTAAAAGATTTTTCTAACCAGGTAATGCTTCTGTCGGCCGCTGAGTCTGCCTGCTTGTCTGCGGATGCTCTTTTGGCCTTAATTGCAGCGGTCACCCCTTTAATTTTTCTAGCTGAATCACTAGCGTCTTCATATAAACTATATGCTGCAACTCCTGCGTTATAGCTTGATAGTCCATTTGCTGTATCCAGATCTGCCGCTTTTGAAAACGCGTAAAAGGCATGGTTTGTATAAGGCGCCTTTTGAGCAGGGTCAAGTTCTTTTATTTTCTTGTCATTTATGAAATAATCGCCAAAGTCGAGATATGCCTTTGCATCCATGTTTTTTGCTGCATCTGCAGTTTCAAACTTTTTTACCATATCTTCTGCTGAAGCATTATCTGTAGCATTTGCAAATTCCAAATCATTCCATGCAGTATTAGAAGGATAAAGTTCTTTAGCAAGGGCTAAATATTTTTTAAATTCATCCTGCTTATTATTATTAAGATAATACTTTACTAGAAAATCGTAAATTCCTTCATAATCCTTGCCTGCAATTTTTCGATCTGCTATTTTACTATAATATTTTACAGCTTCATCATTCTGTTTAGCATTTTGGGCTGTTACCCCTGCATACAAATAAGAGGTAGTATCAAAAGTAGAAGTTGTCCATTTTCTTGATGTCAGGATGTCTCCCAGTTCTGCAACGTCTTTAAATTTTGCAAAGGCAGAATCCCAATTTTTATCGTTGTAGAATTTAACACCCTGACTAAATAATGAACTATAAGCACTATTTACACCAGCATACCTGTCTTCTTTCAATTTAGCCTCATCGGGCTCAAGCTGAAGATATTGCTTAAGAGCTATCAGTGCATCTGCACCTGCTGTAGGATATTTTGCTTTTAAAGCATCATTACCTGCAATAGTTCCTAATACCTCAGTTTTTAAAAGAAAAGTTTCTGCTTTACCGTTTGCTTTAGGATCAGCCAGTACTTTGTCTAATTGTGCTTTAGCTTCTTCCAGTTTTCCCTGGCCGGCATTTCCTGGTATCTGGGCCAGCGCAAGCGCTTCACGTACTTTTTTATAATCCTGAGCTTTCACTCCGGTACCTACAGCGGTGAAAAGCAAGAAACCAATCGCTATTTTTTTCATTTTATTTGCGTTTTTAATATTTTTATAAATTGTTCTCTAAAGTATCATTAGATATTTCCCCATCAGAAGAATGATCATTATCGTCCTGGCTAGTATCTGTTTTTACTTCGCCAATTTCTGTATCATGGCTCTCTCCTTCCAGTTTTTCTATTGCTTCATTTTCCGCCTCTATCGAACCCTCAGTTAATACAATTGCCTCTTCCTGTTCCTGTATTTTTGAAATTGCTGCGATTTCATCGCCTTCATCAATTCTTATCAGTTTTACGCCTTGTGTAGCTCTGCCAGCCTCCCTAATATCTGCCACACTTGTTCTGATGGTAATTCCTGATTTACAAGTGATTACAAGATCTTCCTTCCCATTTACTTCAAGCACTCCTACAAGATTTCCTGTTTTTTCTGTTACGTTAATTGTCTTAACTCCTTTTCCTCCCCTATTGGTTATCCTGTATTCATCTATTGGTGTTCGTTTTCCAAAACCTTTTTGGCTAACAACAAGTATATTTCGGCTGACGTCGTCTTTATTTACACAAACCATACCAATTACTTCATCTGTGGAATCATTGAGATCAATTCCAAATACACCAATCGCTCCCCGACCGGTAGGTCTTACTTTCTCTTCCGGAAAACGAATAGCTCTTCCTGATTTTACAGCCATAACTACTTCACATCCTCCATCCGTTAGGCGAGCCTCAAGTAGTTGATCACCTTCGTTTATATTAATCGCATTTACTCCGTTTGCACGTGGACGACTAAAATCCTCCAACAAAGTTTTTTTGATAATTCCCTTTTTCGTACAAAGAATAATATAACGATTATTAACAAATTCTTTATCAGACAGGTCTTTTATATCTATAATCGCGCGCACCTTATCGTCACCCGGTAATTGCATCAGGTTTTGTATGGCTCTTCCTTTTGAGTTTTTATCTCCTTCAGGTACTTCGTATACTTTTAGCCAGAAGCATCTTCCTTTTTCTGTAAAAAATAAAAGAGTATGGTGTGTAGAAGCAACAAATAAATGTTCAACAAAATCTTCATCTCTGGTTCTTGTACCCATTGATCCCCTTCCTCCTCTCTTCTGCTGCCGGTACTCGTCCGAAGACGTTCTTTTAATGTAACCTAAATGTGAAATAGTGATTACAACGTCTTCTTCCTCAATGAGATCTTCAATTCTCATTTCATTTGATAAATAAGAAATTTCGGTCTTTCTTTCATCACCAAATTTATCTTTTACCTCGAATAATTCTTTTTTAATAAGTTCATAACGCAAATATTCACTTCCGAGAAGTTCCTGCAAGCCGGCAATAATTTTCATCAAGTTATCATACTCTTCCTTGATTTTCTCACGTTCCATCCCGGTAAGCCTCTGCAAACGCAGTTCAAGTATTGCCTTAGCTTGTATTTCATCCAATCCCCACCCCGCGCTGATCAAATTTTCTTTAGCCACTTCAGGATTTGATGAATTGCGTATCAAGGAAATAACTTCATCAAGATGATCAAGAGCTATAAGATAACCCTGGAGAATATGAGCCCTTTCCTGTGCTTTTCTTAATTCAAATTGTGCCCGTCGTATCACCACTTCCATCCTGAAATCAATGAACTCTACAATAAGTTCTTTTAGATTCATTGTTTTCGGACGACCTTTAGTCAGCGCGACATTATTGATACCGTAGCTGGTTTGTAGCTCGGTAAATTTATAAAGCTGATTGATTATGACGTTGGCAACTCCGTCTCTTTTTAGATCAACTACAATACGTGTACCCTCACGTTTGTTACTTTCATTATTGACATGGGCAATACCTTCAATTGTTTTATCATTGACAAGCTGACCTATTTTATCAGTCAGCATATCTCTGTTCACCTGGTAAGGTGTTTCAGTTATGACAATGGTCTCACGTCCGCTTGGCTTGGTCTCGACATGACATTTTCCACGTAGCACTACCCTTCCGCGCCCTGTAAGCATGCCTTGTTTTACGCTTTCCATGCCATAAATCACACCGCCGGTAGGGAAATCAGGAGCTTTTACATGTACCATCAATTCTTCAATCGTGATATCTTTATTGTCGATGTAGGCCACACATCCGTCGACGACCTCGGATAAGTTATGAGGCATCATATTGGTCGCCATTCCCACAGCGATTCCACTGCTTCCATTTACCAATAATTGCGGAATTCTTGTTGGCAATACCACCGGTTCCTGCAAACTGTCATCAAAATTCAATTGAAAATCTACAGTCTCTTTTTCAATATCATCAAGCATGCTTTCCGCTATGCGTTGAAGGCGTACCTCAGTATAACGCATTGCGGCGGGCGGATCTCCATCCTGGTTTCCAAAGTTTCCCTGGCCGTCTACCATTATGTAGCGCATTGTCCAATCCTGGGCCATACGGACGAGTGTATCATAAATAGAGGAATCTCCATGAGGATGGTACTTACCCATTACCTCACCTACAATACGGGCGGACTTTTTATATGGCCGGTTACTGTAGTTCGCCAATTCATTCATGGCATATAAAACACGTCTGTGAACAGGTTTAAAGCCGTCTCTTGCATCTGGTAAAGCTCGCCCAACAATCACTGACATTGAATAATCAATGTAAGCGGTCTTCATTTGTTCTTCTATATTTACCTGTATTACGCGATCGTTATCGCTGGTCTCGAGGGGTTGTATATTATCTTCCATTTATTTTATAAAATCCCTTTTTAAAGATTAATTATAAACTCTTTATACTGGTTATATCGAGTTGTTCAGGGTTTGCAAAGGTAACTTTTTTAAGGAGAAAAAAGGTTAAATACGTTGATTTTAAAAGGGTTTATTGGATGAAAAGTGGATTTATGCCCGTTTAAATTTTATTTCTTGCCTCTCTTTATATCCTCATTTTAGAAAGAAGTACGCAGTTTGTCAGGAAGACGATTTTTTAAATATAAAAGCGCTGTTATTTACCTCGTTAATCTTCTGTTGCAAAAATTAATTTAAGAGTTAATTGCTCTTATATCTTTGCAACCTCATTCATCAATTTACAATAGAAACTGTATGAAGGTCTTTAAGTTTGGCGGTGCAAGTTTGAATAGTGTGGAAAGAATTCAAAATGTAGGAAATATCTTATTAAAATATAGTGATGATGCAGTAATAGTAGTTATGTCTGCCATGGGGAAAACTACTAATGCTTTAGAAAAAGTGGTCGAAGCATTTTATGCAGGCAATAAAGATGAAGCTTTAAGCTTATTCCAGGTGATTAAGCAAAACCATCTTACAACGGCAAAATTTTTACTTGTAACATCTTATAATGCTACTCTTGATGAGTTGTCGTCCTTTTTCACAGAGGTGGAATGGCTGCTCCATGATAAGCCTGTGCGCGATTTTGATTATTATTATGACCAGATCGTTTGCTGTGGAGAATTACTAAGCAGTAAAATTGTAAGTGCGTACTTAAACGAAAAAGGAATAACAAATAAGTGGTTTGATGCGAGAGACATTGTTCGTACGGATAATAATTTCAGAGAGGCAAACATTGATTGGCTTCAGACGAAAGAGAATTTAATTCGTTCTAATGTTTTAAATAATTCAGGTATTTATATAACGCAGGGTTTTATCGGCTCAACGGATCAAAATGAAAACACTACCCTGGGCCGCGAAGGAAGCGATTATACCGCTGCTGTTTTTGCAAACCTCACAGACGCAGAAAACCTGACAATATGGAAAGATGTAGAAGGAGTGATGAGTGCGGATCCGAAGTTATTTCCTTCTGCATCTTTGATTGATGAATTAAGCTTTGAGGAAGTGATAGAAATGGCATTTTACGGCGCTCAGGTGATCCATCCAAAAACAATAAAGCCGCTGCAGAATAAAAAAATCGAGTTGCACGTAAAAAGTTTTCTTGATCCTTCTTTGCCCGGTACAACTATTACCAACAAGACAAGTAAGAATCTGCCTCCGGTAATTGTCATTAAAACCAACCAGGTTCTTGTGCATTTACAAAGCAAGGATTTCTCGTTTGTAGGCGAACAGTTGATGAGTACACTTTACCAGTTGTTCGCAGAATTAAGCATAAAGCCAAATCTTATCCAGACTGCCGCTATTAATCTCCAGGTTTGTATCGACGGCCGGGAAGATAAAGTAGATCATCTCGCCCGAATGGCTGCTGATATCTTTGATGTGCAACTCGAAAAAAGCCTCACTTTACTGACTATACGACATTATAAAGAAGATCTGTTATCTGAAATGATCTACCAAAAAGATGTAGTGTTGATGCAGAAAAACAAATCTACCGTTCAGGTGCTGTACCGGGAATAGTAACTTTATAAAGATTTTAAGTGTTTTCAGCCAAAGGAAACAGTAGCTAGAAAAGTTAGCTGTAAGAAAAACTACATTTGATAATAAGTCATTTCTGATTCTGCCCTTTTTTGCCTTCTACTTTTTAAACAAGCTATGATTTTCCGGAAATACTTCTTAGCCAAAATCCTTTAAATCAACTTCAATAGTTCGAGTTACCCGACGCCAAACAGCCGTCCTTTTAGTGTTTCTCCTAATTCTTTGATTTTGTCAACTATTCCACAGGGCACAAAATGGAGAAAACCGTTTAACAATATAGTATTCGTAGAGTTATTTTATATGAAATATTGAACAAGAAAATATTAAAAAACAAGCTGTAAAAAATTCTTAAAAATTTATTATTAATAATCAACCGCTTATTTTTTAAGAGTATAAAAAACTTCATTCAAAGATGGATATTGTTCTTTTTATAAGATATTTTCAATTAATCCTAATTTCTAAACTTATATTCACATGAAGAAAAAACTATTTTATTTATCAATTTTATCTCTTTCCACTTTTACAGCATGTAGAAAAGATCTTACTTTTCGTGACGGTGTCACAGATGATCTTTCAGCAGGAGCACCGGGTCAGCTAACACCGCAGGCTGTTGTACCAAATGAGCTGCTTGTTAAGTTTAAAAAAGGCCTTCCTGGCAATGCGAGAGCTGCAGTTTTAGCAAGAATAGGTGGTAACGTATCAGAAAATGTATTAACTAAAGCAATGTAGCGGGATGGCGATGATGAGGGTTTTGTTGTAGTGAAAACACCTTTAAAAGCCCTTGAAGCGATCAGCAAAGTGAAAGGCCTTGATGAGGTGCAATTTGCAGAGCCAAATTATGTATATACCTACGGCTCTACTTCCTCTGATCCTTATTATACCAATGGTTCTTTATGGGGAATGTACGGTGATGCAACCTCGCCGGCTAATGTGTATGGAAGCCAGGCAGGAGAAGCTTGGGCAAAAGGGCATACTGGTTCCGCCTCTGTGGCAGTGGGAGTCATAGACGAAGGCATTCAATATACTCACCCTGACTTGTCCGGTCAAATATGAACTAATCCTTATGATAAGGTCGATGGCATAGATAACGATGGTAATGGCTACGTTGATGATATTCATGGATGGGATTTTAGTGGCAATAATAATACTATTTATGACGGAGGAAACAGCGGTAATTCTGACGATCACGGAACCCACGTGTCTGGTACTATTGGTGCGAAGGGTAATGGTAGCGGGGTGGTTGGAATAAACTGGCATGTTACTATAATTTCGTGTAAATTTCTTGGACGAAATGGAGGTACAACTGCAAATGCGGTAAAAGCTCTTGATTATCTTAATGATATGAAGTCGCGGCACAACATGAATATTGTTGCAAGCAATAATTCATGGGGCGGCGAAGGATTTTCGCAGGCATTGTATGACGCTATTAACAGAGCGAATTCAAGGAATATCTTATTTGTTGCTGCAGCAGGCAATGGAGGAAGTGATGGCGTAGGAGATAATAATGATGTAACTCCAACCTATCCTTCTAATTATGATTTAGCCAATGTAATTGCTGTAGCTGCCATCACTTCGTCCGGCGCAAAAGCGAGTTTTTCAAACTATGGTTCAAAAACAGTAGATATAGGTGCTCCTGGTCAGGGTATTTATTCTACCACAGCTTATAATAAGTATGAATCGTACAGTGGAACCTCAATGGCTACTCCACATGTTACCGGTGCAGTTGCTTTGTATGCTTCCACTCATTCTGGTTCTTCAGCGGCTACTATCAAAAGTGCAATACTAAGCAGTGCCGCTCCTACCGGTTCTTTATCAGGAAAATGTGTTTCAGTCGGCAGATTAAATGTTAGTGGTTTTTAATTGATGTTGTTCTTGATAAAATTTAAAATAAGGGTGGTCTTTAGGCTGCCCTTATTTCATTAAAAATTTCACTTACCGAACTCGCCTTCCATACTCGTTCCTTTTGTTCATCACCAGTTATTCACATTTGCCTTAAGGCGAATTATTCTTTAACAACAAAGCCATTACTTTTGTTACGATGAGCAAAAGCAGTGCAGAGACCCCATTGATGCAGCAGCATAAGGCTATTAAACAAAAATATCCTGATGCTATTCTGTTGTTTCGCGTGGGAGATTTTTACGAGACATTTGGTGAAGATGCCATTATAACGAGTCGCATTCTTGGAATAACACTCACGAAAAGGAACAATGGAGCTGCATTTAGCAGTGAGCTTGCAGGTTTTCCGCATCACGCTTTAGATACTTATTTACATAAACTGGTTAAAGCCGGGTACCGTGTCGCTGTTTGTGATCAGCTTGAAGACCCTAAACAGGCCAAGGGAATTGTAAAACGCGGAGTGACAGAAATGGTAACGCCGGGTATTGCGACGAGTGATAAACTGCTGGAGCATGACAGTAATAATTTTTTAGCTGCCATTCATTTTATTGATGACAAAGCTGGAATTGCTTTGTTGGATATTTCTACCGGAGAGTTATTTGTAAGTGAAGGCAATGCAGAGTATATAGATAAACTTCTGCAAAGCTTAAAACCCGCTGAAATTATTTTTCAGCGAAGTTTTCAAAAGTATTTTAAGGAAACGTTTGGCAGTAAATTTTACACCTACACGCTCGACAGCTGGATATTTGATGAAGCTTTTGCAACAGAAACTTTATTAAAACATTTTCAAACCCATTCTTTAAAGGGTTTTGGGATAGAGGGCCTTCCGCTAGCCATTGTAGCTGCAGGCGCAGTCTTTCATTATCTTAAAGATACGGAACATCCGAATCTCCAACATATCACTTCGATTCAAAGGCTCGAAAAAGAAGATTATTTATGGATGGATCGATTCACTATTCGTAATCTTGAATTACTGGGAAGCGGAGTTGAAAACGGGCAAACGCTGTTGAAAGTACTTGACAATACAGTAAGTCCAATGGGAGCCCGACTGATGAAAAGATGGATTGTACTACCATTAAAAGACATCATTAAAATAAATGAACGTCTCGAATTAGTAGAATTTCTGATCAAAGACCCGGAATTGAGGTCAAAGCTTGCACAGTATATAAAACAAGCGGGAGACATAGAAAGACTGGTAAGTAAAATACCCCTAAAAAAAATAAATCCGCGGGAAGTATTGCAAATAGCGAGAGGTTTGCAGCAGGTAGAAGGAGTGAGAAATCTAGGCCTCCATTCCTCTAACGAATACTTAAAAAGACTTTCAGATGCTCTTAATCCGTGCAATTATATTGTAGAAAAAATTGTAAAGGATGTTGTTGAAAATCCGCCCGTACAAATCTCCAAAGGCGGTGTTATCAAACCAGGTGTACATAAGGAATTAGACGAATTGAGGAGCATTGCCACCTCAGGTAAAGACTATCTATTGCAACTACAGCAAAAAGAGTGTGAAAGCACCGGCATTTCTTCTCTAAAAATTGGCTTTAATAATGTTTTCGGCTATTATCTCGAAGTTACAAATATTCATAAAAATAAAGTCCCTGACTCTTGGATGCGTAAGCAAACTCTTGCTAACTGTGAGCGGTACATAACGCAGGAACTGAAAATATATGAAGAAAAAATAGTTGGCGCTGAAGATAAAATATTAGCTATTGAGCAGGAATTGTTTGATAAGCTTTTACTTGAGCTACAGGATTATATTGCCCCAATGCAGGTAAATGGAAATGTGCTGGCCATTCTTGATTGTATTTCTTGCTTTGCTCAAAACGCTTTGCAATACAATTATAAAAAACCATTGATTTACGATGGCCTGCAATTTGAAATAAAAGACAGCCGCCATCCTGTTATTGAAAGGAATTTACCGCCGGGAGAAAACTATGTTTCGAATAATATTTGTTTGGATCCTTCAAGTCAGCAAATTATTATTTTAACTGGTCCTAACATGAGTGGTAAAAGTGCTTTGCTTCGACAAACAGCCTTAATCACTTTGATGGCACATATGGGAAGTTTCGTTCCTGCAAGTGCAGCAACCATTCCGCTTACAGATAAAATTTTTACCCGGGTAGGTGCAAGCGATAACCTTAGCGGGGGTGAAAGTACTTTCATGGTTGAAATGAATGAAACCGCCAGTATTATCAATAACCTTACTTCAAGAAGTTTGATTCTTTTAGATGAAATAGGCCGCGGTACCAGTACTTATGACGGAATCAGTATAGCATGGAGTATTGTTGAATATCTCCACTCCTCTCCTCACGCTCCAAAAACTTTGTTTGCAACCCATTATCACGAACTGAATGAACTTGAAAATAAATTGCCGAGAGTAAAGAATTTTCATGTAACTAATAAAGAAATCGGCAATAAAATAATCTTTTTAAGAAAACTTGCGCCCGGTGGAAGCACACACAGCTTTGGAATTCACGTGGCGAAAATGGCGGGAATGCCACCAAAATTAATAGACAGGGCAAATGAAGTGTTGCAGCAATTGGAAAGCAAGCATGTGGACGAGAATGATGAGTCTGTGAAGTCAAAAGATGTAGCAGCTAACATCAAAAAGATTTCAGCCCCAAAACTTCAGTTGAGCATATTTGACGCACATAGTGAGACCTTTGATGAAATACGAAAGATGCTCGACAGTATCGATATTAATCGCCTTACCCCTGTTGAGGCATTGATGAAATTAAATGAAATAAAGCAGAAGGTAAAGTAGTGTCGATAAAAGAGACAACAAGTCGAGATGCGGTCGTAACTTCCAGATAATACTTTAAAAAATTCTGGCCCTTTTATCCTTATTTGCGCCAACCCTTTTTTTACAAACACTACACTATTTGACTATCTTGGTTGCTACCTTAGTATATTTGGCGAAGCCAATAGTTTATGAAAATATTATCAGCAGAACAAATACGCAAATGGGATGAATACACGATGCAAAATGAACCAATAAGTTCAATAGACTTAATGGAACGTGCAGCGTCGAAATGTTCTGCGTGGCTGGAAGAGAACTTTAAAAATAAAGCTTTTAGGATTTTTTGTGGCAAAGGAAACAACGGAGGCGATGGTCTTGCAATTGCGCGCCAACTTTCAGATAAAAATATTTCCTGTGATGTTTATATAGTTGAATCAGGTTCATTAGGATCTGGTGATTTTCAGGAAAACCTCCACAGGCTTCACTCCTGCCCTGTCGCAATACACTTTATTCAACATCCTGATTTTTTCCCTGCCATTGATGAAAATCATATTGTCGTTGATGCATTATTCGGATCCGGACTAAACCGACCATTAGAAGGCTTAGCATCATCATTAGTCAAATATATAAATTCAGGAAATGGAAAAGTTGTAGCTATTGATTTACCAAGTGGTATGTTCAGTAATGGAGAAACAAATATGGAAACTGTTGTAAAAGCAGAGCACACTCTTACTTTTCAAACTCTAAAGTTAGCTTTTCTGTTTCCCGAAAACGAAGCTTCTGTTGGTGATTTACATATTTTAGACATTGGCTTACATCCTGGTTATTTAGAAACTATAAGTTCGACTTATACCCTTGCAGGTTTAGAGCTTATAAGAAAAATATATAAGCCTCGTAAAAATTTCTCTCATAAAGG
>Ga0068627_1000051_pt1 | contig 16699 bp, 10 predicted proteins | sample InSIn1gowninarea_FD_77430 | JGI IMG/M metagenome (GOLD analysis project Ga0068627, IMG submission 77430) | Clean room microbial communities from NASA Spacecraft Assembly Facility at Jet Propulsion Laboratory, Pasadena, California, USA -... ... | reverse complement strand
TTATATTTATTATTGTCTTTATTATTCTTAAAATTATTTTTATTACTCTTAAAACTATCTTTATTATTCTTAAAACTATCATTATTTTTATGTAAGGATCTTGATCTTGAACAAACTTATGTAGGTACATATTTTTCTTATTACATTAAACTTCTATTTCTACAAGTTTCGCAAGATCTATGACTTTTTGATCGCGACCTATTTAAAGGATTTACTATCATATCAAGTGTATTATTATCCTTATTATTACTCATTTAATAATGATGAGCTTATCTATTTTGTCTTTTTGATTCGGGAGTATGATTATTTTATAAATTAATAGGTTTATTTTATCCTTACTTTTTATGAGATATATCTTTATGTCCTCCTATTTTTAATATAATATTATAATTAATGGATAAATTTTATATTTATATTAAATGATAACATGTAATTATTATTAATATATAAAATTTACTTGGTATATCTTCGTGGAAGAATGTGGGTGATTATTATAATTTGTGAGCTTTAGATGATGAATTAGAGATTTTAGTAGAAATAATGGGGGATGTCTTTCTATTATGTTTTAAGGTTTTTACATCTATTGATTTAATAAGATTTCCATAAGAATCTGATTTTTTATTAAAAGTATTTCCAGTTGCACTTTTTCTATTGATTTGTTAATTATAAATTTAATTATTTTCAATATCCTTATATTATTATTATTATATATATAATTCCTTAGGAGTTAATTTCAATTATTTAGGTTATCTTTAAGGAATATTTTAAGAATCATAATTTTCTTTATCTTCATCTAATAATTATTATTGTTATTATTGGTACTTTAAATTATCAAAATATATATCATCTTATTATTGCTATTATTAATATTATTATTAAGTTTAATTTTATGATTATGTTTGATTAAAGAATCCAGATGGTTAGGATTTTTCTCCAAAACTTTCCATGGCCTCTTCCAAGGTTTCATTTCTGAAGGGAGACTAGGATTTTTTAATTTAATTTCGCTTACTTTCGCCTAAAAATTATAATATTTTTTAGTTAAAATGAGGAAAATAATTAATAAAAAAATTTAAAAATATTTAATTAATTAAATTACCTGCAACTCTTTAACTTTTTGGAATTTCATTTCCATCCTTTGATTTCTAAAGATACTAAAGAATTGTTTAAAATAATTTAATTTATTTAAATAAATTATTATTCTAATTTACTTATTTTTATTTATAAAATAAGTAAATTTAGAATATAAGGAAATTTCTTGGAAATTTAAAATAAAATTTACCTTTCCTAGTTTTTTAAGGACCTTCTTATAAATATTAGTTGATTAAACCTCTTAAATATTTTATTTATAATCTTCAAAATCTGAAATAGTTACAAAAGTAGAAAGTTTTTTATGATCTAATTTTTATGTTGTTTATAATTTTTCTAATATCATTTAAATATCAATAATATCCTTTTATAATTCTTTTAACATTTCATTTTTTTTCTTAGATGCTTAAGATTCTTTTTATAATTATTATTTAATAAAAAATAAATAAATTTTAATAAAAAATTTATTTTAATTAATATTTTTTAAAAAACAAATTTATTTATTTATTTATAAATTAATTAATTAAATAAGCTATATGTTTTTTTTACTTTAATTCTAATTATTTGAAAGTATAGAATATGATGTTATATCGTTTTAGGGTGATTTACTTTTACTTTTACTAATAATTACTTTTTTAGTTATTGATGTTTATTAGATTTATTATGTTTTTAATTTAGGACTTTATACATTACTTCTATTAGGAGGACTACTAAGTTTATTTAGTCTATTTGCTAATTATAATAAAATATTATTATTTTAATATTTTAATATTATATTTTTTTTAAAATAAATTTTATTGATTATAAAAATTATTTATATATTTTTTATTACGATAATTTCTTTCTATTTTATATTTGAATTCTTAAAAGTTTTTATTAAGTTTAAATATTTTTCTTTGATTTTCATCTACTTCTGATTAGAGTGCACTTTCTTAAACTTATTACATTATTATTTCAAATTTTTTGTTAATCTCATTTCTAAATTCATCTTTATTAATAAGAAAATTTGTAATTTAAATTAATATAATTTTATTTTATATAAATTATTATTTTGTAAAAATAAATATAATTAATAAAATTACCAAATAGGTTTTATATTTTATCATTTTAAATTTAATCGTCTTATTATATCTTCTATTCTAAAGTTTTAATATCTTGGGCAATGTCGGATGTGAAGTTAGTAACATTAATATTGGTTTCATTTTCGAATTTTGAAATGTTATTTTTACAAGTCATTTCGAATTCTAATTATTATTTTTAGATAAAGTCAAGTTATTTTTAAAAATCCTCTTATTAATTTTACATGGTTGATAATAATTCTACCATATCCTACATATCTTATTAATCATGTAAAGATTTATGACCTTATTATGGATTATTTTTTTATTAGTAATTTTATTAAAATAATTATTTCATTGAAGTTTTAAAACCTTTATTTTCTTCTTCCTATTGTTTTTTAAATATTTTTTAAATTTATAATATATATTTTACAAATATTAAATTTTTTATAAAAATTTATTTTTTTTTAAATTTTTTAAATATAATAATATAATATAATAAAATTCTAATTTAATTATATAATAACAATATTTTATATTTTTTTTAACATTTAATTTAATTTTTACTTGATTTTCTGCAAATTATTAGAGTAATTTAATTAATTAGGTGACATTTTCAAATCTTTCTTCATGTTCTTAAATTTAGTATTCTAAGGCATTATATTTAACTTCATTTTAATTTTGTTCAAAGATAATTTTTTATAATTTTTCGGTTTAATTTTCTAATTGTTTAATATAATTTTGTTAATCAGTATTTAAATTACTAATTTTATTTTAGTTTTCTTATGAACTTTTTCTGAATTATAATTGATGTAATTATTATTATTTTTAATGTTATTCTTAGTAGCTATTATAAGTTGACATTGTTTTTGTAAATGTTTATTTTATGAATTTATGAAAAATAAAAATTATTCTTTGAACTTATTTATTTATTATTTTATTTTTATTTGTTTTTATTTGTTTTTTTATTTGTTTGTTAGTTTTTTAATATTTAATATATATCAAATATTAATAATTTATTTATTTATTGTTTTACTACTTACTAATTGTTAAAATTACTATAAATTTATTATTTATTTTTCTTTTTTTCATAATTCAAAAAATCAAATAAAATATTTTAACAACGATTTAAACATATTTTTTTTTAATTTAAATTAAATATTGTACACAGAAAATTTTCTTAGTCTAATTTTCAAATAAATTTTGAAATTGTTAAATGATATTTATTATTAAATTATTTATGATATAATTAAAAAAATAATTTAAATTTTTAATGAAATATATAGATTAAAATTTTATTATTTTTATATAGTTTTTTATGATTTATATATATCTTATTTAAATAAACTTAATAATATTATTAGATATTCATAATACTAGTTGTATTATATAAAAAAGAATTTATATTATATCATTGTACATTTAGGTCTAGTATATCTAAGTTTTATATATTTATATGTAAAACAAACTTATAAATAGATTTTTCAGAAAATAATAATTTAATAAATATATTATGTATTGAAATAATAAAATAAAAATTAATTTATATATAAAATATAAAAAATAATACCATTAATAATAGTATCTTTATAATAGAAATGAATAAAAATAAAAAACTTGATATAATTTTTTTGTAAAGAACTTTTATTAATTTAAATATCAATCAATTAAAAAAAATGTAAATATTATTTTTTTTTTTAATTTTTTATAAAAACTTAAATTTAATCAAATAGGAGATTATTAATGTAAAAGTAAGAAATATTTTTTTTCAACTATTAAAATATAAATATAAAAAAAAAAAAAAAAAATCAAAAAATAGTTTCTAATTATAAAAATTTTTACAAAACATAAATTATAGTAAAAATATTAATAAATAAAAAGAAATATAAATTATGTTATGGTACAGTAATTAATAAATGTCTTATACATAATAACGAATTGATGATTTAGTAATTAATAATGCTGGAATTGAGGAGTTATTATAGGAAGATGAGGATTTTTTGAATGAAATTAGATAGGGCAATCCTAAAGTATTGGACTATTTCTTTAGAAATTAATCAGAATTATTTAAATTAATTGATTTTATTACTGTTGAAAGTAAGGAATTATAGGATTAAAAAAGATCTTATAAATATCCTTATTTATCATGTGAAATTTTTGAAATTATTAAAGATCCGCTTATTAATTTGTTCTTTATTCCTTAAAAAGTCATTAATTAGGGTAAATGAATCCTTTTTTTTAGTATATAAATTTTTGTTGTATTTTGAATTAATATATTTTATATAATACTTATTATATAAGTTTATAAATATTCATTTTATTTGGTAAATATTTAATATTTTAGAAAAAGCAAAGTTAAATTAAATTTTAATCTTATTATTTATTTTGTGATTATTACTTATATATTTATACAGTATCTAAATACAACATTTTTATTATATAAACATAAAGTTATTAAAATAATGTATATATTAAATAGATTAAAATGGTGAAGCATAGGAAAGACTTAAAAATATAAAAGGAGATTGTGAATAGGTAATTAAAATATATTTTAAATATAGGTATTTAATATATTTTAAAAATAAATTACTAATTTATAAATAATTATTTTCAATTATTAAAAATAAGATACCTGAGGAAGATTCTATTAATAATGAAAATCCAACACCTGAAAAATAAAAATAATAATCTAATAATAATGAAGAAAATTAATAATAAAAAAATTTAATATCTTATCCTTTTTTAGATAAACTATTTTCCTTTCTTGATGTCAGTAAAATACATTATAAGTTATAAATAATATTTTATTGATTAAATAATTACATTTTTTAATTATAAAAATAAATAAAATAAAATAAAATTTAATTAGAAGATGATTAAAAACTTAATGAAACATTATCAGGTTATTTTGAAAGATTAGTAATTGTTATAATTAATTGTAGATTTCCAGATTTATTAATTTATTTATGTAATGTTAATAAGTAGGCGTTTGAAAATATGTTAAAACATTTATATTCAAAATCAATATCCTAAATTTTATTATGTTTTTTGACTGTAGAAAATGTAAGATTTTTAGATTCAAATTAAAGTGGATAATAGCCACCCGATTATTCAAATAATAAAAATTAATAAAAATTTTTGGAATTTAGAATAAAAACACTTTAATAATTTATTTCCTCATTTGAGGATATGGAATAAGAAGAGTAGATTAATTTAGCTATTATTTTTAAAGATTTAATTTAAAATTATTATAAAATTGCGGATGGAAAGGAACTTATTGAACATATTGAATCTGAAGATTCTATTAAAAAATTATTTAAAATTGCATTATAAGAAAATAATACGGGAGCTTAATCTGCTATTGATGTTATTCTTTCTATTGCATAGTATTATGTATATAATATAAATTTATTTACTAATTAATATGCAGAAAGTAGTGAAAGTTATATTATTATGAAAGAAAAATATGAAGAAATGCCATTTATGCAAGAATGTGTAATTATTTTATATTTTATTATTGTATTTATTTATCAATTTTTACTATAAAGTTATATTTATTAAAATGATATTCAATTTAATTTATAAAATTAAATAAATAATAGATTTAGATAATTCCCTAAATTTCGGAAATATTAAAAAATACAACTGAAAACTAAGAAGTAAAAAGAGTTGGAGAATTAAAATTAAAATATATAGATTTAATAGATCAAATTCTTCACTTACATATAAAAAAACTAGAAAAAGTTATTTTGGATACCAATATATTAGGATATTTTTGGAGTATGTTTTTTAAGTTTGAATGGCATAATATTTTACATAATAAGGTAGTTTAAAACTTTATAAATATAATAGCGGATGTAAAATTAAATGATGTATGGGAATGGGTATTAAATTAAGGTTAATTGCTACCTAATATAATAAAGTATACAGGGGATGGAACTTTTTAATTTAAAAATGACCCCAATAAGAAATCAAGTAAGGGGTATATGTAATATGTTGCAACTGTTTGTTAATAAAGTATGAGAATGTAAACATCATAAGAAACTGAGGTGTTAGATTTATATGAAAGATATGTTAAAAATTGTTAGGGATTTGCTGAATTTTGGAAAAATGTTATTTTACCACTTTTAGATAAAACTAATATTGATATTGGTAACTTTGCTAAATTTAAGGATGATTTTGATAAAGGTCTTATAACTGACTAGTCAGATGAAAATTCTATTTTCCTTTAATATTAATAGTAAATACTATTTTAGTTTTTTGATGTTATATTTATTTTATTTTAAAATTTATAATTAGAATTTTTTTATATTTAAGGATATCAATATTATTTATAAATATTAAATTTATTAAAAAATTTACTTTCCTTTTTGATTAGGCAATAGGAACTTGAGAGATAACAATAATAATAGTAATAATAATAATAATAATCGGAAAGCGAAGGTTAACAAACCAAAGAGCCTCAATAAGTAGAATCACCTATTAAAAATGAAGAATAAATTTAAATAATAGTAAATTAAACTCCTTCAAATTAAAATAATACAATCAATTAAGAAAATTAATAATAATAAGAAAATATTAAAGACGAATAAGATTAACAAAATAAGGATAAATTAGATCATGAAGAGAGTTAATAAGTGAGTGAAGAATCTTCAACATAAAATGAATAAGATACTTAAGGACAATAATAAGATTAAGTTAATTCTGAGAAAGCACACTAAACAATTTCTCCATAGAAAATACTTATTAATAATATTAATATGTAAACATTTTAATCTCCATAAAAAATTCTTTCTCCCTAAATTTCAGCAGATGAAAAAAATACTTAATATATTGTTAAGGAAACTTTAATTCAAGAATTACACTCAGAAAATCTTCTTATGCATTAGTTATAAAACAAAACAGCATATGATCATAGGTAATTTTAATTATAATTAAAAGATTTGTTTTATTTTAGATTATTATAATTAAAAATATTTATATAAATTTTATATATATAAAGAATGCTTTCTCCTAGTAGAAGGGATGAATATTAAAATGATGGTGTTCTGGAATTTGATTAATATTAAAGATAGGGGGTAAGAAAGTTAAGTTAAGAATATTCTCCTAGAAATATTTATGATCGAAGAAATTCTGGTCATGATAATTTCTTGATTTTACCTATGGAAGAATCCCCAGCTCGATAAATTAAATAATTATTATCCGGGGAAAATACTCCTAATCCTTTATTAATTCATCAATAGAATACTGTTTAAGATATAAATAATTTAGGGACTTCTGATTTTTCGAGTCTACTTTTAAAGAAGGGAGGTAGTAAGGGCGATATAGGTTATTAAGATAATTTTTAATAATAAAAGTAAACATAATAGATATAATAGTAATAAATTCCTCTCTTTGATAATAGTAATAATAATATTATTGAAAAAGTTTTATATTAAGTTGAAGATAATAGTAATAATATTAATAATGATGATTAAGAATAATAAGGATAAAATTAAAATTATGAAGATAATTAATATATATAATAATAATAATAACAATAATAATTTTAAGAAATGATAAATAATTTTGAAATATAAGAGTCTATTAATGACAATGTAAATAATAATTTGGATTTTCAAGTATAATAAGTTATAAATTAAGTAAATAATAATTAAGAATTAGATAAGATCTTATAAGATGAAAATTAATATTAAGAAACAGTAATAGAAACTCCTATAGAATTAGATACGGATTAATATTAAAAATTTTAGGAATAAAATGATACTAATAATAATCAATAAAATAATCAATTTTCTATTGACGATAAATTCTAATAAGAGGAAATAGAGAAAGAGGTTATAAATGACATAAATTAAGAATAAAATGGTGATAATTTAGAATTAAATAAAGATGAAGAGAATTAAGATGATCTAAATTAAAGATAATTCATTAATGAATAAGATTAAGAGAATTAAGTGCATTAAAATGAATATATATAAACATCTGAAAAAGACAAAAATAGTGAATCATAATCCCAATATAATGATGATTTTAGTAAATAAGGTAGGAATAATAAAACTATATATAGTTAATATTATTTATTAAAATATAATATATATATATATATATATATAATCCTTATTATTATTAATTTCTAGTAAATGACCCTTATTCAAAAGAGGAAGAAAATCTTGAAAGGATTAGCTAGTATAGTAGTTCTTCTTAATCTCCTGTAAAAATATCAAGCGAAAAATTAAGAAAAAGCAATGAAAGTTTAGAAAATTTGTCGCCCTTACCTCATTAAAGACTTTAAATTAAAAGCGATAATTAATTAGATTTTAAACTTTAGTCTACTATTAATACACATAACCATTTTAAGTTTAGATAATAATAATTAGTAGATGAACTTAATAATAATCATTTTAATTAAGAAAAATAAACAGCTTCTGAGATAAATTAAGAATATCCTTAAAGTCAAGTATCTCCTTAAAAAAGTCCTAAACTTTAAATTTAAAATTATGTTAACCCTGAATTAGATGATATTTAATAACATTAGAATGAATAAGATAATAATAATATTAATTTAGATTAATAATAAAGAGAAAGTTCCTTAGGGGATGAATAATAAGATGATTCAACAATTCCATAATTAAAAAATATTAAAAATTAAAGTAGTGATAATACTTTATAATATTAATAATAATAATAATAACATTAAGATACACACACTTTTCCAACTTCATCTGTAACTTATATAAATTTACTAATTAATATAAATATATTTTAGTATTATTTTACAATCTTTTTAAATTTTAATATAATAAATTTATAAAATATTTTAAATTTTATAAAATATTATTTATAAAGAAGGAACTTGAATTACATTAATTATATTAAATTGAGGATGTTTAAAGATCTATTTCTGATTAGACTTTAAATAAAAAACATGAAAAATAATTTACACCTACAAAGTTGACTGAAATTGATGAAGAGTTGATAAATAAGTATATGATATAGAACAATAGTTAAATTAACCATTAAGAGTAAGTTTAAACATAAGCAAAGGAAATTAATGAAATGGAGAAACTATAATAGGAATTTGTAAAATAAGATATCAAATTGATAGTAAATGGATTAATTACTTAAGTAATAATAGACTCTGAATAAGAGTAATTTTAAAATGATTAACTATAGCTATAATAATAACTATTATAATAATAAGAAAAGATATAAAAATAATTATAAGAATAATAATAAAGATAATAGTCCGAAGAATAATTAAAATAATTATAAGAATAATAAATATAATTATAAGAATAATAATAAGAAGAAGAAGAATAATAAAGATAGTTTTAAGAATAATAAAGATAGTTTTAAGAGTAATAAAAATAATTTTAAGAATAATAAAGACAATAATAAATATAATAAAAGTAATTAGAAGAATAATAAAGATAATAATAACAAGAAGAATAATAATTATAATAATAATAGTAATAGTAATAGTAATAGTAATAGTAATAATAATAATAATAAGAATAATAAAATTAATAAAATTAGATTTTATTAGATAATATTTAATCTTAATTTACTATTAATCCTTCTAATATTTAAAATATGTTTCCTTTTAGTACTGGTGTTGCGTCTATGCTACCATATAATATTAGATAAGAAATTACCAGAAGATAATCTTCTGGAGGCTCAGCTCCTACATCCCCAAGAAATATAATGACTACTTCTAATATTTAAAATTAATTTTAAGTATAAAAATAGCCAGAAGAGTAAGAAGTAGTAGGTTAAAAATAAAATGGAAATTATGAATAATAATAAATAAAATAATAAGAAACACCATCTAAACAATAAAATAATGTAAACTAAGTTATTTAAAACGACAAAAATAATGTTATAAATGATTAATAATAAATACAACTTCAATAAATAAAGGAGATTCAATAAAATAAGATGGATTCGGCTAAAAAATATGACTAATTATAAAAAAAAACAGAAGGGATATTTGAACGATTTGAATAATCTTTAATGGCCTTTGAAAACAAATTAAAGGATTCTACCGTATAAAATACCATAATTAAGACTTAATAATCGCAAAGTAAAGAAAAATTAGAGGATTTTGCTAAAAAGGCTTTTCATAATAAATCTAATTCATAAAGTAGTCAATAATTTTTGGAGGGTATGGCAGCTGAACATCGTAAGGGGCAACATGTATTCCAATCTTAAACTTTTTAATAATAATAACATAATCATATGCCTTTAAATGAAAATAGACATTCTGCAATTTAATTAAATAGTAATAATAATAATAATAATTTCTATAGTTAATAAAGACAAGTACATTCTTAAACACCAAACAATCTTGATAGTATAGCTAAAAAGGTAATTACAGATATAACAATTATAAAGAATGAGGAGTTTTAGAGATAGGATTCTGATGAAATGACTCCTTAATTTAAAAGTTCGAATAATAAAATTAATAGTTCTAGTGATTTCTAAGATACATAAAATAATGGTACAAGAAATTCCTAAACTATATATTAAACAAAGATGGTTTATTCTGATGGATAATAATAATAATAAATATAAAACATATAACCATAATAATCATAATTTTAATAGTCATAATAGTAAAAATAAAATATAATAAATAATTAATAAATGGTAGAATAATAAATTAATAAGAATTAATAGATATTAGAAAAAGTATCTGAAAATTAGGGACTCTCTTAGAAATAGCTATAATAATAAAAAGATTTAGAGATTTAAAAATAATATATTAATAATTTAAGGAATTCTTAATTAAACTAATAAATACCAAATTAAATGCTTTCTTCTTAAACATTTTAAGTTGTTCCAAACTAATAATAAATTTATAGAAATCCATAGACCTTTTAGTAGTAGAGCCCATATAATTATTAATAATAATAATAATAAATGTAAAACATGTAACCATAATAACAATAGTAAATTTAAAACACATTACCATAATAATAATAGCCTTATAATTAGTAATTTTAGTAATAGTTTATAAATTAGTAATAACCATATTAACCTTAATAATATTATTCTCAATAATCCTAAAACTAAGTTCCATTATAAGATAGTATGTAAAATGGTTTTTAAAATGATCTAAACTAATAATAATATGATGAATAGTAACAAAATAGATAATCAAAACTTTCCTGGAAGCACAAAAGAGGGGATATGGCTCATAGTTAGTTTGTTGAAGGTACACAATATGTTAATGAAGTGCCTGCTAACTTTAATAGACAATCATCTTAATATGGATTTTAATCTAATAAAGAACCATTGGATAGTACTAATTATTCTACCGTAGGGGGTACATTAAATTCTAACTCTAGTACTACTTTAACAACAAATTCTTCATAAAAATATTTAGAAAATTATAATATATAACCCCCTTAGTCAATTTAATAATAGTAATAATATTATTAGTAGTTTGAATAATAGTAGTATTAATTATAATAACCACCTGCTTCAATGGAAAATTTAAGTTTAAAATAATAATAATAATAAAATATAAATGCCACTCCTTATAAATAATAACAATAATAATAATATGATTAATAATAATAATAATAAGGAGGTATATAAAATGTCGAGCAAATTAATAAAAATGTGTTACTAAAGTAGAATTCTAAGGAAATATCATAATCAGGTCAAAAATTACCTTAGTACTTTAGTATAGACTTAACTAAACCTATACCAGAAATAAGTTAATAATAAGATTAATAATAAATATAATAATCTGATATCAAAAATAAGGATAATGCAAACCGTTCAGTTGAAGAATAATTATAATTTTTAAATGGTAAAAAGGTAAAAGTAATAAAAAGAATGACTGGTAGTACAACCTAATTATAATAATAACCATAATAATAATAATAAATACCATAATAATAGTAATAATTACCATAAAATCTTTAATAATAATAATAATAATAGAATCCATAATAATAATTATAACAATATCCATAATAATAAATTCCCTAAGTACCATAATAGCAATATTAATAATCATAGTAGTAGCAATAGTAGCCATAATTATAATATAAATAGTAGTAGTTACCTTTATATTAAACATAATAATAATAAATATAGTAGCTTCCGTATTAAGTTCCTTAACATGATTAGTTATTATTAGCTTAGGAAAGAGTTGAATAAGAATATATATAAAAGCTTTAATTATAATAAAATAAAGTCCCTGTTAATAATTAGATATAAGATTTAGAAAATGATGATGATGCTATTCCAGACGAATTAGAAATATATAAATAAACTAATAATTAATTAAAATAATAATAATAAGTACAATAATAATTACCTAATTAAGAAATATAAGCTTAGAAATTACCTATGTAGTAAAACTTATAATATGTATAAAATTAATAATAAAGAGTAGCAGGTGTTAATCCCGCACTAGTAAAATAAAATAGTTAGTACACACTAAAGTAATAATAATTATAAGAAACAAGTCCTTAAAATTAAATGTTAAAATAATAAGAAGAAAATATAAAATTATAATAATAATAGTAATAATAATTGTAATAGTCCTATTCCAACAAAAAAATTAAACAAGTAGGAATAAGTCTTGTTAGTGAAAACAATTAGGCTATATAACCTCTTAAAAAGAGTGACAGTAAAAATAATTTAATTAATCTATAACATCCTTAACTGTAATAATAAATACAATAGAATTAATAATAGTAGCAATTACCTTAGTAATAAGTTTAGTTAAATTAATAATAAATTCTTCCATAATAGTTTTAATAATAATAATTCACTTAGTAATAATAAATTTAGTTATAATAGTAATAATTACCTTAATAATAAATATAGTAATTAAATTAATTACCATAACCATTATTGCCTTAATAATAATTATCCTTGAATTAGTAATAATAGTTTCCCTTAAATTAGTAATAATAAATATAAAACTAGTAGTCTTCTTCATAATAAAACTTCTTTTAAAATTAATAATAGTTATAAAAAGCAGGATAATAACCATAATTAACAGAATAAGAATATCTAAATTAAGTATAGCGTTAAAAGAATTAAATATAAGAATAATAAAGATAATATTCTCTATAATAATAAAGATTTTCTTAGTCTTAGATGTAATAAGATATATAAGGAAAAAATCCTAGTAATGACATTGAATACCAATAATAACTTTAAAAACAATAATAACTATAAATGCAATAATAATAATAATTTTTATAAATGTAGTAAAAATAATAATTTTAATAATAATAATAATAATAACCTTAATAATAATAATAATAATAATAACATTATAAAATTAAATAAAGTAATATGTAGATTCCTTTATCCCTAAATCAAAGTTAGGAATCATCGACATCAAGTTAGGGAGGTAATTAAAATTCTAGTGGACATGAAAAGAAGTTTAGAAAAATATTTGATAAGGATGTATAATTTTTAAATTTTGTTTAAGCTAGAACATCTGAAAAATTTAATAATAATAATAATAAAAATTTCAATTCTATACCTGTCAATTAATAATAATAAAAGGAAAAGTGATATAAATTATCTATATAAATACTATAATTAAAAAATTATTTAATATTTAATTAATTTTTTGTAAAATTATATTAAATTTTATATAATATTAATATAATAGATATCAGTAGTAACTTAGTTATTAATTAAAATTTATTATTATATTTTTAAAAACTTTATATTTATTAAAATTTATTTTTTCAATTTTATATAATATTATAGGATATTATTATTTCAAAATTTTAAAATTTATAGATTTTATAATGAAAAATTATAATATCATTAGCCATACAAAACTTAACTTAGTATTTATATTTCATTTAAATAACATTAAAAACTAATAATTTCTATAATTATTTTTAAAAAGTACACCAAAAATTTAAGATATATTTTAAGTAATTATATATTAATTAAAATTAAATTAAAATGTTCTTATTTTAAAGAAATCAAATAAATTATTATTTAGAAAAGAAAAAAAAAGAAAATAATCAGTAATAAATAAATCCCCATTATAAAGAAATTATTTTATAAAATTAAATAATATAATGATGAATAGATTAGGTTTTAATAAAATTAAGTAAATTAGCAATATATTTATTAATGAACATTTTAAATAACTTATTTACATTAAAACATTAAACTAAAGAATAAATAATGTCTATAATTTTTCAGATTAAAAAATAATTTCTACTCAATAGAATATTTAAAGCTAAAGGTAATACTCTTAAAAATTACATGATGAATTTTAGGAATATTTAACACATTAAAAAGAGGGAGAAATTTTGTAATCCTAGTCTCCCTTATAATAATAAGATATAATATAATAAAATTAAGAATAAAAAATAGTTAATTAAAGTTAAATATAATCCGACTAAAATTAAAAATTAAAAGTAAAAAAAGAAACTAAATAAGATAAAAAAAGTAAAAATAAAGAATAATAATAATAATAATAATTAGAAGATTAATAAAATCATGGTTAATAATAAGCAGAAGAATTAAAAGATTCTACTAATAATAAATAAAAAATAAAAGTAAAAAGAAAGTCTAAGAATAGCTATATTAGAAAGGAATTATAGGAAATTTAGGATAAGTGCGATTAATTAACTATTTAGAATAATTTATTAGTTTAAAAAAAGCCAAAAAAGCCTAAAAATAAGTATATTTTATTTTAAATGTATATTACAAAGTTTTTACGAGATTAACTTAAAGAATAAGATAAAGTGGTTCAATAGGGATGGCTTTTTTAGAAAGTTAAGTAATATTGGGAGGGGGAATATGAATCATAAGAAATTAAAAAATATGTGGAAAATGTAAGACAAAAAACAGAAATTGAGGCATAATTATTAAGAGAAGAATATTTAAATTAAAAAAACAGGTTAAATGAATAAACTGGAAAAGCTTCAGTCCCTGTTAATCCTTATTTAATTTATATATAAAAGCATTCTAAGAATATATTTGAAAGTGAAAAATTATATAAATCTTTAATGGAAGAAACAGAAAAGAGTGGTTTTTATGAGTAAAAAATTTTTTTTAATTTAATAATAGAATTAAATAAATAATTAATTATTAATTTTAATTTTAATTTTCAATTATTTTAATTTATTAATTTTTAATTCTATAATGTCATATAAAATATAAACAGATTTTAGTGGGAAAAACTAGAGGATAAGGAGAAATTTAATAATAGTTTTTCAAACTTTAAAGCAAATTTAAAAACTTAATTTTCTAAACCAAAGTTAATGAATATAACAAAAATGTTAGGATTTAAATGGAAAACTATGTTAAATGAAGAAGAGAAAAAAAATTATACCTAATAAAGAAAAGAATTATAAAAAGAAGCATAATAAAATAATTAATTATTTTAAGAGAACTCAGTTAAAGTATTTAGAAAAAAACATTCGGGATATCTAGTTTTTCTAAAAAAGAAATATAAAGAAATTGAAAAATAATTTAATGCGGATCCTGCAAATGCAGAAGCTATAAAATAAAGGGGTAATGGTCCCTTATTGAAGTACATGTCGGTTTAATGGAGGTCTTTATCCCCTGAGGAATAGTAAATTTATAATGAAGAAGCGCGTATATACAATAATTAATTGGAATATTAAAGATAAGAATTTTAAAATAAAACTGGAATTACAAGAAAAGAATTAAATATTATAAAAAGATAAACTAAAGATGATAATATAAATAAAAAATTAAATAAGATAAAAAGATAATAAGCTATGAAAAATCATTTTAATGGTAGTTCTAGTTCTTCGAGTGAGGATGAAGAAAATGATTTACCATAAAATAATATAAATAATTATTAAAAATTTAATTGACATATGGATTAATTAAATTAAATTAAATTATTAAAAATAAATAAATTAATTAATTAACTTATATATAACATTTATAATTTTATATATAATAATTAACATTAATTTTATTTATATATAATTACCAATATATATACTGTATATTATTATATTTAAATAATTATACTAATATAGTTAAAGTTGTACACTACTAGCTTATTATTAATTAGTTTTTTATAATTTTATTTAATTTAAAAATTATTTCTATTTAAAGATTAAATGATTTTTTAATTTATAGCTGTTAATTTCTTAGTATTTTATATATAAAAAATATCTTTTAATTAAATTTTATATATATACATATAAATAAAAAGAAATAAATCGATTAATTAATTTTAAAAATAAATTTATAATTTTATTAGTAGTATATTAGAAAAATGAAAAACATTTTTTACAATCTATTATTTAAAAATTAATTTTTTTGTATTATTTTTTTTATATTAGTAATTTAATAAAATAAATTAATATATATGTATATATATGGTTAGGATTATTGTTGTTTTTTATTAATAAAAAAAAAAAAGATAAAAAGTTAATTACTACATATATATGTTTATTTGTTGGAAATTTACTATAAAAAAAAAAAAAAAAATATAATTATAATAATAAAAAAATTATATATATATATAAGTTAGGGAATTGAAATATATAATTATAATTATAAAT
>Ga0068627_1000050_pt1 | contig 16717 bp, 7 predicted proteins | sample InSIn1gowninarea_FD_77430 | JGI IMG/M metagenome (GOLD analysis project Ga0068627, IMG submission 77430) | Clean room microbial communities from NASA Spacecraft Assembly Facility at Jet Propulsion Laboratory, Pasadena, California, USA -... ... | reverse complement strand
TTTGAAAGGTACCACAAATCAAGCATTATGTTTTGGTGGTTCAAACATATCCCTACAAGGATATGTTGATGCAGATATGGCAGGTGACAGAGATAACAGGAGGAGCACTACAGGATATGTATTCATTGTTGGTGGAACAGCTATCAGTTGGGTTTCAAAAATCCAAAGTGTTGTTGCACTTTCAACAACAGAAGTAGAGTATGTTGCTGCTATAGCGGCTAGTAAAGAAATGATTTGGTTACAAAGGTTTATGGGTGAATTGGGTAAGGAGCATGATATGGGAACCTTATATAGTGATAGTCAAAGTGCCATTCATCTTGCAAAGAACTCGGCATTTCATTCCAGGACTAAACACATACAACTCAAGTACCATTTCATACGATCAGTGTTGGAAGATGGAGAGTTGAAGCTGGAAAAGATACACACTAGCCAGAACCCTGCAGATATGCTAACAAAAGTTGTAACCAGGGAGAAACTGAGAACATGCTCAGTTTTAGTTGGTCTTCAAGGATAATGATGAAGATGAGAAACACCCAGGTCCAAAGAGGAGTCATTTTCCAGCAAATGGAGTAGCAGTGGAGTTTCTACAATCAGTCTCCAAGTGGGAGATTGTTGGGTGTGGAGCCTGATTATCTTCTATATTCAAAAGTACCGCCACATTAGACCCCAATTCAAAAATGGGGGCGGCAACGCCACCCATAAAATATTCGCTGCAAGGGGGTTCCAGGGGGGGGCGGCATCGACTTTTGGGAGCCCCCCCCTGGCGGGGGGTTTCGGGGGCAGCGCCCCCGGAGCTAAAAACATCTGTAAAATTGCCTTGTAAAAGTATAGTAATTTCTAGTCAATCTGGGCCGTTCATTAGGCAGATGATCTGACGGTAGAACTTATGTTTAGTTAGGGTTTTTTGCCCTAGAAGGCAGCCCCTCTCTTTGTATGAGGGCATTGTATTTGAGGCTGTGAAATAGATGTGTATTCTGTGAGCGAGAGACAGAGAGGTGAGACTGTGAGAGAAAACAGAGGATATTACAGCGGATTTGCTGTAGGTTGTGTCTCTTCATTTTGCTGGATAATAGAAAGGAAGGACTGGCTTTTCGGGGTGGACGTAGCCCAAACTGGGTGAACCACGTATATCTGTGTCTCTCTTGTTTTGTGCATTTTCTGTGTTTATATTTCTGCAATATTTTATGTGTTCCATTGCTCCGTAATATATAATATTCTAACAATCTATCTCCTTGATTTCATTGTTCAAGTTATTTTCACTTCCACAACTACCATGATATTCCTTCTATTTTCAAAAGTGAGGACTCCAAAGATGCCATGGCTAAATTATAACTTCCACGTGGCCTTATTCATAATCAAAGGTGTTGATTCTTCTATTTATGTCATGATATTTCCAAATCAAGACACTCTCCACAAGGTGACTAATTGTAGCTTCTCTTGACCATGAAATAGCTACAATTCTATATTCAATTTTCAAACTTCTTATGTCTTTGGCCTTCACTATAAACACTTTTAGAACTAGCCTAAGTCAGTCTAGATTCCTTCATAACGAGTATTTCCAACTTTATATTTCTAAAATTGATAATAGTATTGTTTTAAGAGTGAGCTTCACAGGATTTTTAATTCTTTGGTCTCTTAGCACAGGTCTACTTTTATTTTTCCTTTATTCTGAACACCTATAGGACCTCAATCTAGGCTAGGCTCCTTGTCCTACCTCTTGGATATTTTATAGGATATTATTTTTTATCTCCAAGAAAATATTTTATGACTTCGACCTTCTTAGATAGGGATCTCGTACTTTCTACTATAAATCTTGGCTATCAATAGAACATACTTCAAATAGGATTTGGATATGATTCTAATGAATTCTTCAGCTTCCTTAAAACCATATATCTCTTCTTCTAGGCCATCACTCTTCCACAAGGATATATTTCATTACAAACCTTTTAACTCTGTAATATTTCAGCCCTTCTTTAGATACTATAATAGATCTCGACTACCAAAATTCGATCTACTCCACAAAGGAATTGGTAAATTAAACAGTAAATAGAACATTCATCCCTTTAAGAAATAGATTGCGGCCTCTTCACAAAGATTGGTCCTAAACTCACTATTGCTCAAGTGACGAAACTTTAGTTTCATTTTAAAATAGCCCAAAATAGTTTAAATTTGTAAGATCAATCGTTCTTCCTACACTGTGATAAATATAACCTTCCTTATTGTGATCTTCCAGCTGGCTACAAGGTGAACTTGGCTCTAATAACATGTTAGAAAAAGGATTAGGGCAACTTCTTCAATTTAATGTTTTCCTTTCATGACATTTACCTGTGATATTTTTGTTTTTCTTACTTAATTATGATTATTCTCTTCATCATCAAATAAATTCCAAGAAAAACAAAGATCACACAAACACAAGATATAGGCTCCATACCAGGGAAAAACCCTTCCAAGGGGAAAACCCATTAGAACTCTTCTTATCAACTTCAAAGGAGACTTCCAGGACCAAACAAGACCTATTTCTCATCTCCAAGACACAAATCAACTAGACATACATTCTTCAATACCTTCAAGGATAGCAAGGTAAAATTTTGTCCAATAGAACATACTTCTAACTATCTCTGATAGGGATCTGAGCTCTCTCCTTCTATGTTGGAATTTTTCTCCCTTTTGTGTATCCTTTATTCCTTCTTCAAACTACAAACTAGACTTCAAGATATGCGAGTTTCTTGAGTCTCAAAGAAGGATGAATTCCATCTTTATATATATCCTTCCAAGTGGTCCATGACCCCTCTCTAGGCTGACTTCAATATGGGTTGGCGAATTGTTCTTAGGAGAAATACGAGAGACTTATAATTATAAAATATAGTTTCTTTCTTTGATAAAAATTCCCAATAGGGACTTTTACACTATGAAAATAACCATGACACATGACAAAAACCTAAATAATACAATGGATGTTTGACCTATTGACCAAATGAAAAAAAGCATGAAACCCAAGCTTTACAAAATAATTTTCTTTCATTCTTTAGATCAATACATAATAATTACATCATGACATGAGACAAATGACAATTATGAAGATCAAAACTAGTTACAATTTCAAACAACTAACTCAACCAATAAAAATTGTGTGCTGACTTGGAATTCCATACACAACCATCTGACAATATCCAATGATTTTTTAATGATATGCTGTTCATTTTGAATGATTCATAAATCAAGCCAAAGAAATGTTGCATGAACAATGTGTCATGATCATTATCATAGTTGATGTAGAAGTGATACTCCTTAATCACATCACATGACTTAGTGTTATCCTTACCATCAACATTCAATTGTGTTGTTTGTACATAACATGTACAAATATGGAAACCAAATCCAAGTGATATTACTCACTCTATATCTCTATCTAAGGATAAAATTTGTAATTCTCGGCAAATTCTACCACTCATAAGATTGTGATTGGTTGGAATACCTCACAAGAATGCTTAAATTTAGAAGTGTGACACCTAGACCTGTGTGAGTGTTTGAAATATTTATAGATTTGAATCTGAAATGCCCCCATGAATTCTGAAATAGGAATTACATCCTTAACATAGTTGATCCTCCTAGGCTCCAGAGTTGAAGAAGATGGTTGATTTACCATGACATACTCATATCTCTTCCATGTGACCATGACATCTAACATCCCATACTGGTTGGGATTAATAGGAAATTTCCTATGGAACAATGCCAAATCACCACATTTAGTGCATCTTCTCCCACCTACACATCATTTCTTGTAAATTAACTCTTTCGGCTCCCTTCTAGACAATATTGATGAAACAAAATTGTGCACTATAGGAGGAGGAGAGTCGTCATAACAGTTTTTCTTGAAAATTTCCTAGAACGTGGTGTAGCAAAGTTGGAATTGAACATGATATCAACAACAACATGTGTCATAGATTTTATTATGCCTAGCAAACCATGGTTTTAATTTCTAAAACATGCTTATGAATATCTTGACATGAGGATTTCTTTCTTGAAATTCCTCAAATAGTGCAACTTCTGTCATTTCTACAATGTGCTTAGTGTGATCTACATACTCACCTTTAGATAGGTGATTTCACATGACATGATTTCTATCTGGAATAGCATAGGAATGGATCTCCCAAAACTCTACCACAAGTGGTTTGATTCCTGCTATAGGCCTGTCTCAGTGGGGTTTCCTAGTGATACAGTCCCAACAAGTAGCTTCATCATTTTCATTTACTCAAACCCTGAATTTGGTATGCTTGTGAAATGTTGATCTTGAGACATGGATAAATTTTGACATTATTGCCAACATTTGTTGTCTTGATGTACTTAGTGAACCAATTTCAGTTGTAATTTGCCTCTAAGCAGCTTGAACATAAGGTTTTCTTGATTTTCCAAACATAGAGAATGTGTTTTTTATATTTTCAGTGACATTTGCATGTTTCTTACTACTTTTAGAATCTTGGATACCTAAAATATTTGTGGCATGTTTCATTTTCTTATGTTTGATCAAACCATGCAGTATCTAAGCTTGTGCAACAATTGAATGTTTCTCAAAATATTATCTAATGATATTATTAACATGCTCCCCAAGTTTCTTTCTTATGCTTGCATCCAAATGTTTTTCAAAACTTCCACCCCTTTCAAAACCACTACAACGCCCTATTATCTTATCAAATTGAGAGGGAACAAACTATTCTTCTAGTAGTTGATTAGCTTGATAGGGCACATATTTTTCCTATAGTGGTTAACCAACTTGATATGGAACATCTTGATCCTCATGTGGTTGATCGATTTCCATCCTTGCATAGTGGAATACAAAAAATAAAGTGAGTGAATCATAAGTATTTAACAGTACAACATGACTAAGGGGGAGTACCTTGGATGGATTGAAGCAACGATGGTATGAGTAAACTAGACCCTGCTACCAATGCCTAAAAGGGAATGTGTGTGTTTACCTTTTTGTGAGTTATATGGGGAGAAAACCCCCCTTTAATGGGAAGAAGACTTTTAATTCTTCAGGACAGATATTTTGGGCCAAGGTCCACAATGATGACTGCTAAATTGAGTGTGGGGAGATGCTAAGAAGATGCATCTCATTTTCCCAAATGTCATACATGTGTTTGCTTAAGATGAAAAGCAAAACTTATGCAAGAAATGAAATAAAGAGGCTATAAAATGTGTCAAGGACTTTGAAATCTACATCCATGCAATAGGGAAAAAAATGTTCTTAAACACCTACACAACCTATTTGCTCAATGCAAGCCACTGGAAACTGTTTGTATGCCACCATCGATGGGGATCTCAAGATCGTTAGATGGATGATACTCACATATTCAGTGAAAATTTATTATAACAATAAAGACTGGGGAGGGTACTAGCAACCACCGAAATCTGATCCAAGTATCGTTGCTTACCACAACAATCACCTATAAACTAAGATAATTTACGTAAGACTAGTTACTATGGTACCTTCATCAACCAAGGGAGAAGTAATTGGCCATCGAACGGTATGTGATCGACTCAAAACCAAAGTGATGGGTAGTGACTAAGCAAGTGCACTAACCAACATACCTTAGGTTTTACCTCCTTGTATCATGGCATCACTTCCTGAGAATTCTTTTCCATCTGGTGATGAAGGATTTTTTAAGATCCCTACTCATGGCTAAGACGTAATAGGATTTCATATTCCAATTTATCACAATCAATGCCAATAATTAATAAACATGTTTTATGCTCTACAACATGTCTTACAATTAGAGAATTCAATGAAAATATATCCAATATGTGTTGAATTTTTCTTGAAATATTTCTAGAGATTGGTCATGCATTTGTTTCATATATTTAAGAGGAATCCTGAGACCATAGTGTAATTTTTTTGCATTTATTTTAAACAAATCAATACCAATTGAAGTGATCAAAAGCAAAATCCTAATACCAATAACCACAAAATTAGAAATAGATTGATAAATATTACTACCCAACATAAATATGACTATTTTTACATGATTCTTCAATTCTTGTCTTACGAAAATTACCATTTATAAGGTATATTTTGTCCTCTAATCTTTAGTTTTAGACTATATATTATTTTTTAAATCCCCTCATCCCATGATATTGGTGTAACTAGAATCTAGTTAGATGCATTCATTGGTTATCTATGAGGCCATGGAACCATTTGTTATTGTTATGTTTATGTTTAAATACATTGAACATTTTCTCTTTATAGTAGCATTAACTCTTGAAAATTTTCATTTATCAACTTGATATTTCCCTTCACTTTTGATCCACTTATTTCAAAATTATTATTGTTAAAACTTATGGGATAGATAGTGCAAATATTGCTTAGTATAAAAAATACTCACTTTAGATTAGTTGCAGTAATAAACCACAACTACTTGTGTAGCTTCCCATCTTGCTTCTCCACAATGTAACATTCTTAACATGTGAACAATGAAAGTGTATGAAATGTCGCATGCTTAACATGTAAACAATGAAAAGATATGAAATAAAACCTCAAGTGAACCTACTTTGTGTACAATTAAAATAAGTGTAAATTTGACTATATTGAAAGTGATTAGGGTTTTAGACACAAGTCAATATACCTATTTCCTAAGTAATCTAGTGCCACAAGCAATAACCTCTCTTCACTCTCCCCCCAAAACATGTTTAAGAAATAAAAAAGGATAACAATTTGGGCATAGGATTTAAGGGTGTGTGATAAAGGTGATATATTGTTCTATAACCCAAAATTTTTACTAGTGAATAGGTTTGAAGCTTTGTTTGGTTTCACAACAAGTCACCTTTACAAAGTGAAGCATTTCACCTTTTTCAAAATTGGTTCCTCTTAGCAACAATTTTTCATTTCTTCAAAAGACTATGTAAATCCTAAACTAAAAGTTATCCCTACAATAAGGGGATGGTATTATTTTTGTGTTCATATATCTCATTCACCAAACATTTCAATTAAAATCCAATGCCAAGTAAAAGGGATTGTGAGAACATAAGGAAATAGAAAAATGATTAAAATAGAATAGGTGTTAAGAATAAAATTAGAAGAATTGGAGAGTAAATGAAAACCTAAAGAAGCCATAAAGTTTGGCTCAAAAATGAGAAGAGGATGAAGATAATAAAGTTGATGAAGAAGATATCGTATAATAATTTGCAAGGTTGTTGAACTAAAGACTAATAGAAAATAAATTTTATTCTTATATAGGAAGTCTAAATACTTATTGAGGGAATTATTACTAACTTAATGATATGGAGAATATTTTAAATTTGAGATAATGTAAGATTCTTGAAAAATCAAGCTAGTGATTACCAAATTGAAGGGCCAAGTTGATTTCATGAGTGAAAAAAGAAAATATCTATCTATAATTATACAAATAATTATAAGATAATTTGTGACTAAAAAAACATGCAATGCATAACACAATCCATGTATAAGAAAAAACCTATTCAACTATTTTTTAAGTATGTTAATATTTTAAAATCACCATTCAAGATGAAATTATTTGAAAAAAAAATCTTCATTAGAAGCACCATATCATTTAGCGTTAAACGTGTAACTAAAATTACCATAAAACAATAGTAAGAAGAACCTTTTTTAAAGGAAGAACTTATCATAACTACAGAGAATTTCACAATTTCAAACCAAAGGTGGAAGAAGTGTGGGATGACAAGTATGAGAAGACAAATGAAATTATTGATAAGGAAACAAAAATAAATTTAGATAGAGGTTTTAGTGTATTTAGAGAACAAGGAAGATACTTTGGTCGTATCAACAATGGATATATTGTTATCATTTGTGGTGAAGAAGGGCACAAGTGATTTGAGTGTGTTTTCTTCAAAGAATGTACATTGAAATTTTAGCACAACAATCAATTAAGGCACAAGGAGGGGTAAGAGGATTAAAAATACTATATGAACTTCTTCAAGGAACGTTTTTTTATGCACACAAAGAAGGATATCCAATGTATTTTACGTTTTCAATTCTTTTCATCAAATCTTGATAACTTTATAACCTCTTTTCTACATTTGAAGCATACTTTGCAATATATTTCATGATTACATGTTGAGAAATAACTAGCTGAAAATCAACACTAGAAATTGCCACAGTCTAAAAGATTAACATTATAAACATTTAGCATATCATCCATAAGTGCATGCTAACATTTCTTTTTCATTTATAATATATGAATGATATTGATTAATCATGATCCTTTCATGGACCATTGTAGTGATATGCAATAATAGACTACTTTTTGTGCAAGCACAAATCTACACTACACTTTGTATGTCTTTGAACACAATTGAACAAATTACCATAACCGTCATGAGTATTGCAAGAAGAAACTTGTGAGGTGTTCAAAAGGTAGGGACAATCATTTAGGATTCAAGGAACCATTTTGTTATGATGATGGATGTCACAAATATTTAATGTTGTTATATTTTTAACAAAGAATATCTTCTCAGCATGCACATTGGAAGGAGGGATACTCCTACTCCTTCTAGATCTTGACACCTTTTGTCTCTTGTAACTCCTACAAGGATATCAAGCTTTAATAAAACTAATGTTTCTAGGTTTTGGAGCGCCTATCTGACAACTATTTTCTCTAATCCCACTTGTAAATATTTCCATGAATTATAATTCATGTAAATAATATGGAAATGTAACGGCTTTCTTTAGTTAAATTACATCCTTAGATTTTGTGGGTGTTGGAGAATCTAGTATGGAAGCTATTTAAGCAATACTCCTTTCTTAATAATTGTTTGTGAACTTATATTATCTTCTTATTATTCTTTAATATATTATTTTCATCAAACAATTATGAAGACCATAAACCATGAAGGTCATAAAATACAATGGACACAAGAGGTAGGCTTCAAGCTAGGGCAAAGCCCCTCCAAAGGGGAAAACCTAGAAATAATCTCTTATCTTCTTATAAAATCAGATCAAATGAGAAATACAAGACCCAAACACCAAATCCAAGACCTCCTCCAACCAAGTCAACCCTCTAAATATTCCTTCCTTAAGTAATTCAAAGTTCTCAAAGTCAACAAAAGTCAAACCTCCAAAATTATGCTCTAGTCAAACTTTTTCGGCCATCTTCCTCAGGTCTAATTTTTGGACCTGCAATTTTCAGCCTATTAATAGTTACAAAAACCCTGGTTTCACATGTGTGAGAGGGAGTAAGCACAAGAATGAGTTATTTCTCCTCTTATTTGACTTTTTATCTCCTTCTTTGACCTTCGCTCCTTTTTTTCTTCTTTCTTTCTTCAAATCGAACTTGAAATGTGTTCAAATGAGTCGAATCCTTTTCCTTTATATACCCTTCTCAAAAGGTCGAATAGGTATCTTATAGGTTGACTTTTCACTGGCAAGTTTGACTTGGTTTTGGAGATTATTTTGACTTTCTAGACTAAAAAATAATGTCCTTTTGTCGTTACAAAATTCCCAAATGGGTCTTATAGATATGATAATGACTCTATTGAATCATGAAACATATTTTCTTGACTTGACAAACCTTGGGAGCATGAAATGCATGCTTGACCTAGTTGACCATTTAAATGGAGCATGAAACCCATGCTAGGAACTAGCTAAAAAATTAACAAATAATTTAATATTATTTCTCCTTAACTAATTCTTAACAAACTTATTAATATTATTTTTTCCTTAACTAATTCTTAACAACCTTTTCCTAACGGCTAGTTCCTAGCAATTAATTTCAGGCACAGATGCTTCTCTACTATTTAAACCTTTGGTAAGATTTATTTTTTCACCATTTGTCCTGAGGATGAACCACATTAGTTGGTTTGAAATGTCGACCAAATATCTACCATGTGATTAATCCGTAAGACAAACTTATTAAAGATATAATATTGTCTACAACATTAATAGCTATAAATTTTATATTGTTGAGGAAGGGAGTACAGGGCATTCTAAAAAGAGAATTTAAATGTTTATATATATATATATATATTTTGAAGAGTAGAACCTTTTTGGAATTTGTGGATTGAATTTCAATTTTGGTTTTAAAACCATTTGATTTATGATTATTATTTCTAGCCCCTATAATTTTGATGAAAACACAATATGGGTGGTGAGGGTTATGCAATTACTTGATTCCTTGAGTTAGAATCATTTTAATAAGTGGGTATTCCAAAAAGTGACTTGCATTGACAAGGCATTATGGTGTATTGAACATGTAAGTGATGAATGACCTTGCAGATAATCAATGTGTTGCATATTTCTAAGAATATATATGCAAAGTGTCATTTAGTTAGTGATAAAACACATGTTTTGGACTGAAATCGAGGCATTGGGTGTTAATAGGATTTTATGGCTTCAATTATCTTATATTGACCATGTGCAACTAAAACAAACGATTTGGAATTGGTGTTGGTTTTGTTGGGTGTGTGTTATATTATTTCCACAACTAACCCCACACACGGTAGCCCACCCTTCATTGTGTTGGGCGCAAGGGGGGTCATAGGGGGGGCAACAGACCCCCTGCATGGGGTCTGGGGCAATGCCCCAGGGGAAAAGAAATTGGGCCCTATATTAGGTGGGTGGACCTACTTGTGGTTTTATGCATGGATTTCACACATGGTTCTGGGCATGATGGTTTTATGCCCATGGTTTTTTGTAGATCCGGTGAAGGGAATTATGGTTATGTTCTAATCCATGCTTAATGGATTGGGGTTTATGAATTCTTCAACATGTATATATGTGTGTGTGTGTGTGTGTGTTGTAACATTGAAAGGAATATAATGAAAAATGAATCTGGTAGTCCCAGTTTTGGGATGTGGGGGGGGGGGGGAATCTCTGTGTATATCTATTTTATGTTTTATGTTCTTGCATTGTTTATTTTCTATTTTTAGAATTCGTATGCAGGTAACTTCTGTACAGGGTTAAAACCTACAGGTTTATAGATTTTGAGAGGAGCCTTAATGCTCTTTCTTAAATTATTACAAGGATTTCCTCTCTCATTAGGCATGATACTGGGAAAGCCTTTTAACAAGTAGCATTAGAAATCATAATTGTTATAAGTAGTTACAACAAGGAGAATGGTGTATAGTTTTATATTTATATTTATCATCACCAACACTAGAATTTTGATGGGAAACTACATACACATAGTAGCTTGATGTGGGCAAAATGCAAGAATAGTGCTTCATTGATGGGGAACTTAAATGCAAGATGTAGTTTTCTCATTGACTAAACTTTTACCTTGAAAATACTTTCATGTTGTTAATTGTGTATTATTTAGTTGTTATTTCTCTTCTGGACATAGAATGTACATGAACCAACTATTACAAGTATGAATTCCTTTTATTTCATTTCTTATATGTATGATGGTAATAGTACCAAGGTTCCACACTCATCAATGTGAGTAATGATGAGGGCCTTTATAACATATTGTTGTGGGGGGGAGCCTTGAAACAAAGTGATTGGTGTGGCATAAGAATAATGAACATGCATATGCCAACTGCAAGCATGAGGACACTGAGGACAATTCATATGCAAAAGTAGTTCTTATAGTTTTGACTATACATATGCTTGAATTCATCGAGAATAGTGCATAAATAAGGGGGAGGGGAATGTAAGACCCCTGACCTAGATACCCTAAATTGTAACATACATGTATATGTGACACTTAAGCTAGTGAGCTGAAATGTTGAATAAGCTATTGAGTCAGAATTCTATTAAGGCTTGCATGCTTTGTATGTATAGATATCTTAGGCCAATGGGACAAAATACTAATATGCTTAAGGCTGACATGCCTTTGTAATGGGTTAGAGTACCTATATTATCAATCTAGTGAGTTCAGTTTGATTAAGACTTACATGCATATGTATGTATGGTGTATTAGGTTGGTGGGGTAGCAAAAATATGACTTTAAGGCCAGAGTTTCTGAGGAATTATGCTAGATATCTTATGTCATGATTAGGGTAGTAAGCCTAGATGACATGGAATTTAGCTAACTTGTCATTTTGTTGTGACCAAGGGACAAAAGAGTATGGGGGGATGAGACTCCATGAAAAAAAGGTATAATGATATGAAGGGATATTATAATGTTTTAATATAATATTATAATATAAAGAAAAATGGTACATAAAGTCTATAAAAAAATGGTGGTTCCCTTATTCAAGGAGTTATTATTTGGTAGGGAGAAATTGTCCATGGGGGAGAGCCATGAGGGTGCTTGCAAAACCATGGGAAGCATGACTCCTAGAGCCATAGTGCTATGAGCATCCCTAGTCGGCCGAGATAAGGGATGATGGGGAATGTGATCCTTTTGGTCGTAGTTTTTTTAGTTTAGTATCGTAGTTGTGTGAGGGCCTCGAGGGTACCTAGAGACCCATAATGGTAACAAGACTCTTGGAGCTATAGTTCCATGAGCATCCTTGGTTGGCTGAGATAAGGGCTAATGGGAGATGTGAGCCTATTGGTTGTAGGTTGTCAGGGTTTTTTGCCTTGGTTATGTGAGGGCTTAGAGGGTACCTGAAGACTCGTGAGCGAAATAGGACTCTTGGAGTCATAGTGCCATGGTCATCCCTAGCTAGCCAAGATAAGGGTTGATGGGGGTTGTGAGCTTATTGGTTGGAGGCTATCAATTTTGGTACTTTGGTTGTGTGAGGGCCTATAGGGTACTTGGAGACATGTGAAGGTAGAAGGACTCATAGAGTCACAGTGCCATGAGCATACTTGGATGGATGAGATAGAAACCTTGGAGGTGGTGACATAACTCGAGGGACTATAGGTGTAGTGAAGGGGGTGTGTGCACCACTTGGGTGTAGATTGATGGGGGATGTGAGTCTGTTGGTTGGAGGTTTTTATGATTAGTACCTTGACCCTATTATGTTTGGTATGAGGCACATACTTGGCTTAAGAAGCCAATGCCAAGTGGAGTTATGGCTCCAACTCAAGAGTGATCGACTACGAAGACAACTAGAGTAGCACAATCTACATTTGGGAAGAATGTATGAGGTCTATAGTTAGCTGGAAAATTTATCATATTAGTTGAAAAATACCTTCTATCTTCATGTTTCATGGATTTCTCTTGGAATGTATTTCACTTGGTTGGTTTTTGGTTCTTGGTTATGTTTGACTTCATTATGCACATTTATTTATGTTCTACTTAAATTATGCATATGTTTTTGGTAATGTTTGAAAATGTTGAAATTGTGTGAATGGCATTTCCTAGTGGGAGGATTGAGGACATTATAGATGACCAATCACAATGATCTTTTGCTACCTTGAAAAAATACTTGATGTCAGCCCTGATACTAGGCCCTCCTAACTATGGTCAATACTTCATTTTATGCCTCATAACCTCTAATTTGAATCTAATAATTGATCTTTTCTAGGAGGATGAAGACCACAATGAGCATGTAATATACTACCTTAGAAAAGGGTTAACGGACTTAGACCTACTATCCATTTGTTGAAATTTTGGATCTAGCTATTTTCATCGCTAATGGTCAATTCAAGGCCATTAATCATGTCTTAAAGACTATGATCCAATTCATGGTTAAGAACCATAAACAAAATTGACACTTATGCCATTTTAAGCCCTTTGGGATTATCAAACCTTAGCCAATGTTGTCATTGAAATTAATCCTTTCCAAGCCACATGTGGCATGGTAGCGATGTTGTCAAATGAATGCGAGATACCATCCCTAAAAATTTATGTTGAACTTCTCCCAACACTTTAACCGAGGAAGAATGGCTCCTTTATTTGCCTCAACTCAATGAACAATTTTGTAATGCTCTATTATCTAATGAGACACATAATAAATGCATCAAATTCAATATGACAAGTTTGTTCAACCTCACATATTTTTCGAAGGTGAGTCAGCCTTGGTCTATGATTAGAAGCATGATCAACTTTGTGCAAGAAAGTTAGAACCCCTTTGGCATCATCCATACATCATTAAACATGTGTTAAATAAGGAGGCATATGTGCTTGTTGACTCGGATGGGAATACTTTTGCTAATCCCCACAACATGCTCTATCTGGAATAGTGTTATGTCTAGGCCATTGGACATGGTGCCTTGTACATATGTGTTTAGTGTATTCTCTTAGATTTTATGCATGTGTGCTACATTTTGTTTAACTTATTATCATGTTTGGTACTTGGTTTACAAATGTCTGTATGATTGGAGAATGTAGTGGGGCGATTATTAATTCAAATTCTCTTTAACCTTAATAATTTCTTGTGAAATTTATTTATCTTCTTTTGTTTCTTTATTAGATATTTTCATCAAATAATTATCAAGTGCAAAAATAGTAGACAAAATGGACACAGAAATTAGGTTCCAAGCCAGGGAAAAACCCCTCCAAGGGGAAAACCCGGAAATAATCTCTTCTTCTTATATAATTTTCTTCAAATGAGAAAACCAAGACTTAAATCCTAGACCAAGTCCTCCTCCAAGCACAAATTCATCCCTCCAATAATATTTTCCAAGGTAACAATAGCCAATCCTACTTCAACCAACTTCTTGCTTCAACTTAGACCCCTAGCTTTGACCTGCAACTTCAGCTTTGTAGCTACTGCAAAAACCCTAATTATGGAATGTGTCAACTCTTCAAGAAGACTTCCCTCGAACAAGTCAAGGTCTCCAAATTCAAATTATATCAAAAAAGAGTATTTAGCACTCCTACAACTTGGATCTACAATTCGACCTCCTGCAATTCAAACCTGCAATTTTTGGCCTCTGTTGAAGATTAAAAAGCCCTATCCTTCACACATGTGAGAGAATAATGCCCAAAAATAGAATTTCTTCGTTCTTCTTGAGATATTATTTCCATTTAGAACTTTTCACTTGCTTCCTTGATGTTTCTAGCTTCAAATTAAACTTCTTGATGAGAGAGATCGAATTGGTGTGCAAATGAGGTCGATGCTACTTCTATTTGCACACATATGAGGGGTTTGAATTCCTTCTTTTAGCTGACTTCTCATTTCCTCGGACAATTTGTGCTTGGCAGTTACTAGGAATTTCTAGACTCAAAATTAATATATTTTACATGTTACATATTTCCTGATAGGGTCTTATATAAATGATAAAGACTCTCTTGATTCAATAAAATATTCTTTTGATATGACAAACCCTAGAAGGATGAAGAACATGCTTAACCTATATGACCATCAAAATGGAGCACAAAAACCATACTCAAAATAATATTTTTCTTTTTTCTTTTTCTTGTAACATAAAATATACGTAATGATTTGAGTACATTGATAATTATGAAGACCAAAACTAGTTATATTCTCTAATATGTATCCCCTTCGATCTACGTAGGATATGTCGATGGCACTAGCCACAGTTCTTGAAACATTTCTTTCACTGCTTGGGTGCTCCTTTTAACCACTGATGAACTTTGAGTTAAGGGAGAATATAATTAGGTCATGACACTATCAACATAATGGAATACAATGCTCTCATTGAACTCTTAACTAAGGCCATATCTCTAGGCATTCGTCAATTGGTGGTCCATTTGGACTCTCAACTAATGGTATCATAGTTGAGTCATGTCTACCATGTCTGACATCCCATGTTATTTTATCATTATCTCAGGGTAGATCCTCTTGAGCATTCATTTGACTATATCATGTTGGCACTATGATACATATGTTGTACTTAATGGCAACCCACTCATCTCAGATGATAAATTATAGTGCAGCAAAGTTCATGCACTTTCATGAAGATAAAAGTTTCTTTCGTGTAGAGAAAAGTTCACACACTTTCATGAAGATAAAAGTTTCTTTCATGTAGAGAAAAGTTCACGCAATTTCATGCAGAGAAAAGTTTCTTTCATATAGAGAAAAGTTCACGCACTTTCATGCAGAGAAAAGTTCCTTTCATGAAGAGAAAAGTTCACTCACTTTCATGGTTGGCTCATGGTATTAGTCCAACAGTTTTTTGATCCTATGGTTTTGGTCTGTGGTATTGCATCCAAAAGTGTTGACACCAAGTATTGGGTTCATGGTATTGTGTTATTATGGTTTTGGACCGTGGTATTGTGAAATGCCTAAGACTACAAGAGAGGAAGGAGCTCATTTGGAAAAGTATCAATCTGAATGAATTGAATATCTAATAAGTGCTAGATCTAAAATATTTATTGGGGTTATGGTGCAAATCAGGATCTGAATGAAGGAGGAACCTTAGTGCATAAAGAAGGATAAGTTCTATTGATGGGTCATAATCTTTAAGCTTCAATAATAATATCTTTGTATGATTTTGATCTGTTATATGAGGCGCATGCTTGATCTATAAATTTGACAATCTGGGTTAATTAGTGTCTGAATATTTGAAAGAATGAATTATCCTTTATAGATCTGTATGCAGGTTCAGTGAAGTGAAAGCGCATATACACGCTGGTTCAGTGAATGAAAACATTGTATATCGCAGGCTGGTCCAAACACAGGAGCGTATGCATGCAGGTTTCAGGTTGTTGAAGTAGCGTATATCTTTTAAATTATGATCTAGCTGCCTCTGTTTATTGCTGAAGTATTCTGGGTTCAGAATTTGGTGTGTGGTTACTGTTACTATGTTCTGGGTACAGCTGTCAGAGAAATGTTTCAAGAACTGTGGCTAGTGCCATCGACATATCCTACGTAGATCGAAGGGGATACATATTAGAGAATATAACTAGTTTTGGTCTTCATAATTATCAATGTACTCAAATCATTA
>Ga0068627_1000048_pt1 | contig 16999 bp, 18 predicted proteins | sample InSIn1gowninarea_FD_77430 | JGI IMG/M metagenome (GOLD analysis project Ga0068627, IMG submission 77430) | Clean room microbial communities from NASA Spacecraft Assembly Facility at Jet Propulsion Laboratory, Pasadena, California, USA -... ... | reverse complement strand
GATACCTCCAACCTACCCAAGTCTTGTCCATAAACTGCATATGCCCCTTTGCACCCACCACTAAATGTCAGTTCAGATGCAAAATTAAGAGACTTAGCTAAAAAATTAGATTCTTACCTGGGCAATACGACTCAGAGAATTCAAAAATATACATCTAGAAATTAAAAAAGTATTAGACAATTACCAAAGGAGGGATCTGTTTGTCTCAAACCAATCTACCCAATAAACGGCGGTTAGGTCTTTTTTTACTCATCTTGGTCTTATTTGCTGTGACGGTTTTTGGTACACGTTATTTACTGGTTGCTTTGGGATGGGTGGGGGGAGAAACAGATTCTTCAACAACTCAGAAACAGCCTCCTCAAATACAACAGTCGACTACATCTTCATTGACATCCGCAGAAGTTCAGCAAGCCAAAAGTCTTGCTGAGTCCTTTATTCAACGTTACACAGAGCGAGATTTACGTAAATCTACAGCTTGGTTTCAAAGCATTCAAGAAGATTTGCATCCAACTTTAGCAGAGGAAATTCAATCGGAAGTCGAAAATGCTCGGCCGACTGTCTTGGTGCAAGCGACCCAATTTCAGACGCTCCAACGCTCAACTTGTCATCCGTTAGAAGAAAAGGTTCAGTGTCATTTATCTGTTGGAATAAAGACCATTGATAAACAACAACAAACTACACAATCAGATAAAGTCTATGAACTGATTCTTTCTCGTGTGAACGGGAAATGGAAGGTAGAAGGATTGAATATTCATGGCAGTATTGATTAGTCAAACTTCACAAGAGAGTAAAAGTTTAAAGTTGCTATTAGGGTTATTTGCCATTTGTTGCCTTCCACTGGTCTTTATTGGATTACTGTTGTATGGACTGATCTTTGCATTAAGTACAACGCCACAATCGAACCAACAGCAGGTTGTCAAGGAAGAATGGAAGAAATCGAAAGATTTCCCCAAAGTAGCTGAACAGTATTTACCCATCTACCAAGCCGCAGAAAAAAAATATGGCGTTCCATGGAATTTATTGGCGGCCATTCATAAGGTCGAAACGGATTTTGGACGAGATTTAAGTGTAAGTGTGGTGGGTGCAAAGGGGCATATGCAGTTTATGGACAAGACTTGGGTAGGTTGGAGGTATCCAGGTGGAACTAAACTGGGAGATTTGCCGGATTCCGTGGATATTACAGATCCTAAATTGATTCAAAAGTATGGAGGATTTGGTGTAGATGCCAATGGAGATGGAAAAGCAGATCCAAATGATCCAGTCGATGCAATCCATGCAGCTGCTAAATATTTAGCCTCGAAATATCAGCCTGGGATGAATTGGTATAGTCGTCGAGGACCTGTTTGGCAATACAACCGTGATTATGAAAACTATGTGTTGAAAGTTAAAGAGTATGCAGAAACATTTGCAACACCTATTGCAGAGGTACCCGCTTCTCAAGTAGCAACAGGGAAATTTCTTTGGCCACTTGAAGGAGGAAGAATCACTTCAAAGTTTGGATCTCGCTTTCATCCGATTCATAAAACTCAACGATTCCATGATGGAATTGATATTGCACAGCGGATGGGAGCGCCGATCTTAGCCAGTGATGGAGGAGTGGTAGTTGAATCACGTCAATCTGGAGGGTATGGATGGAAAATCACGATCGATCATGGCAATGGATATCAAACTGTGTATGCGCATATGTATCCCAAAGATGTGAAGGTAAATGTTGGCCAGAAAGTGAATCAAGGGCAAGTCATTGCGCTTGTCGGAAGTAATGGATGGAGTACAGGACCTCATCTTCATTTTGAAATGAAGCGAAACCAGCGTTTAATCGATCCTTTGACGATGATTCAAAGAAAATAAATCAAGGAGGGTATTTGATGAGTTGGTTTAAAGTACCGAATGGCGGTGATGGAGATCTAGAACAAGCAGCAAAATGGATCATTTTTTATTTCTTTCTTCCTTTAGGTGTACTATTTTTGTTATCAAAAATTTATCCGTATTTAAAAATGAAATTCAATGGTGGCCCCCAAGTGGAGCCTGCAGTAGATACCTCAGGGACAGGTTGGGAGCAAACACTATTTACTACAGGAAATACTTTATTCAATCTTTTTTGGATTTTGCTTGGGGTGCTTATCTCAGGGACGATTTTGTATATTTTGATACAATGGCTGATTTTCCGATATTATCGGACCAAAGCATTGGAAGGGGTAGAATATATTCAAATTTTGCCGTCTGACGATATCCGACTTGAAGTCGGAAAAGTCATTACTTTAGCTCGTACTTTTGGTGGAATGATTCGTCATTGGCGGAAACGAATTAAATATGGAACTACTTGGTTCCGCTTTCGGTTTGCACTTCCAGAGAATAGCCAAGAAATTGGGATTTATCTTGCCTATCCAAAAGATAAAAAAAGCAGTGTATTCGATACGATTCGGAGTATCTATCCTTCAGCTGAGATCCATGAGCTCACTGAAGAACAATTTCCTCAACCGAAAGATTCTGGTGATGGAGGACATTTTATCTTCCAACGAGGTCGTCGTAAAGGTTTGCCTTTGGCTTCTTTGGAACAGAAAAAAGAGAGCCAATTAGGAAATATTTTAAACTGCTTGCGTCCTGGCACATTTTTGGATATACAGTTTGCTCCTGTAAGTTGGCAACAATTAGAGGGACGTTCCGAAGATGCTCTTGATGATCTGAAAAAGAAAAAAGTCACCGAGATGGACCCAGAAGAGAGAGCGCGAAAATATAGTTTATTACGTCGACTAACTGGGAGAGAGTTAACCTTCCAAGTTCGCCTTTCTGTTTGGTCCAATCATGAAAATGCATCTAGTGTTGTTCGTTCGACAGCAAATGCGATTGAAACTGCAATGAATTATGATGGTGCGATTCGGTTATGGCGGCATCGTTGGTGGAATCCCATTTTAGAAAAACACCCTGTACCTTACCCGATTCCATTCACCTTGATGACCTGGACAGGTGAAGAGCTTGCCAATTTATTTCATATTCCCCCTGCCGATCATTGGATTTATGAAGATCCAGGTGATGATCAAGGCCGTGGTTATATTGTGCATCTTGTACAAAATCAACGGTCATTGGAAGAAAATGAGTGGAGTGAAGGCGTATCGATTGGGCGTCTGAAACATCCTTTAGATCAAGAAGAAGTGCGTGTCCCTTATGAACAGTTGAGCAAACACTTTTTGCTCACCGGTGCCAGCGGAATGGGAAAATCCAGCACTGCAGTTGAGATGATCCAGTCCATGATTGATGATTGGGTCAAAGATCCGGATCGTTACCCAGGCTTTACGTTAATCGATCCAGCACGTGAGATTATCGCGATTATTGAGAATCGATTGCGGACTCTGGAAGAGAAAGGTCTTGAAATCCCTCGTGAGAAAATTCATCATTTTAATTTATCAGATGATACAACCCATATGATCGGCTTAAATCTACTACATCGTCCAAAAGGGTATACAATTAATCAGGTTGCTGAACAAACTGCAGATGTTATATTGCATCGGTTTGGACAAAACGAGTCTTTGGTACGTTCTAAGCGTTTGCTCAGTATGGCGATTCATAGTCTTTTAGAAGATAAAGAACAACATACCATTTTAGGAATTGATGATTTATTTCGAAACGAAGAGTTTCGGAACAAGGTGTTACAAAATGGAAAGGATCCATATGTCAAGCGCTTTTGGTCCAAAATTGGCGAGCGTGAAAAACGGGAAATGGAATTATTGCTCAATCGCATCGAACCATTAATGCAAGATCCAACTTTAAGAAGAATGTTTTTGCAAAAAGAAATGGCATTGGAGATTGAACAGTATTTGGATCAAGGACATCTGGTCTTTTTCGATTTATTTGGCATGAAAGAAAATGAAATTAAAGTTACAGTGGGTCAGCTAGTCAGCCAATATTATCAAGTAGCTAAAAAACGTCCTTTTGGTTCGAAATTCCATCTCATGTTGATTGAAGAAGCCCATCAAGTGCAGTTACCCATCTTTCGAGATATCTTTTTGGAAGATCGAGAAATGGATTTTGGAATCGGTTTAATTACTCGGGATATTGATCAATTTGATGAAGATCGAGACTTTGTTCAAGCCATTAAAGCAAACATTGGGATGATACTTAGTTGTGCTCAGCAAGAAGGTGCTGATAATGTCGAGGACTTAACCAGAGGATATTTGAAGCGAGGCTATTTAGAGAAATTGCCAGAGCGGACAGTGGCAGTCTATATCCGTTCTAAGCGAAATCAACGCAGTGATATTTCTACATTTGTCGTCAGTAATGATCCACCATATGTCTGTACTCCCGAAGGAGATGTGGCAGATCATAAAAGCAAAGAAAAAGAAGAAGCGTTTGCTTGGGGCTTAGAATGGGGAGAAGAATTGATGAAGGAGGATCCGAAAGCAATTCCCATTGATCAGTTAGATGAAGAAATTGCTCGTTATATGAATCAATCCACAGAACACCAATGGGAAAAAGATTCAGAGTCTACTTCGGCATGAATTCCAGGGCTAATCGAATTTTTGGATTAGCCCTTCCTAAAATCTAGTTAAAGGGGAAGAATATTTTTGCTAAAAGGGACAACAGAGTTTATAAAATTTATATGGCCGGTGCTTGAATGTCTGATAGTAGCTTCTCTCATTGGATATGAGTATGATAGACAATTGGCTACTTCTATCGTAGTTTTTATTTTTATGATATTCGTCAATTTTGTCTATAAACATGGTTATGTAATTCGGATTTTGGGATGGGGCTTATATGGATTGTTTTTGGGACCACAAATTTACTTTTTAAGTTGGTTTTTATTAATCTTGTTTATGTTAGTTCGTTATTTGTTAGGTTTAGCTTTTTCTAAATTTTCTTCCTAACAATTAGGGGATGGAATCATGTTAGCGTTTCGTGTAAATCGAGAGATTACCTTACAAATTTTAGGATTGGAACATACTATTCCATTTTATCGTTGTGTTGTCGAAAATTATGAGCATTTGCGTCGTTGGTTTAATTGGGTGGCCGATCTACGAACCGTAGATGATATCAAACAGTTTATTTTAGAGTCCTGGAATCAAGCGAAAGAAGGAACCGAATTTCATTTTGGAGTTTGGTGGCGAAAACGCTTAGTTGGTATGGTCAGCGTTCATTCCATTGATCCTTGGATTCGGGCCGGGGAAATCGGATATTGGCTAGTAAAATGGATGGAAGGAAAGGGAATCATGACACAAGCTGTTAAAGTGATAATCCGCTTTCTTTTTGTCAATCAGCAATTAAACCGCTTGGAGATTCGATGTGCCAAAACCAACCGGCGTAGTCAAGCGATTCCTAAACGTTTAGGGTTTCGGTTAGCTGGAGTTTTTCGACAAGCAGAACGAATCAAAAATCGATGGGAGGATCTCTTGATTTATGAACTTCTCAAGGTAGAATGGGAAGAAAATCAACGAAAGTGTGGGTTTGACGCGAATGACTTATACCATTTATATCATTGAAGATGAACCCAAAATTGCTCAAACCATTGCTGATTTTTTAAAAGCGTATGGTTACCATACGGTGAGGGCGGAAAATTTTGAACAAATTCTCTCTGAATTTCATCAATTGCAGCCGGATTTAGTAATACTAGATATCAATCTTCCTTATCAAGATGGATATCATCTGTGTCGTCAGATTCGAGAATCTTCTCATGTCCCCATCCTTTTTTTGTCTTCGCGATCTGGAGAGATGGATCAAATTTTTGGAATTGAGACTGGGGGAGATGATTACTTAACGAAACCATTTCAATTAGATTTACTTTTAGCAAAGATCAAAGCACTGTTACGGAGAGCCTATGGTGACTATCGAATGGAAGAGCCAAAGGAGAAAATTCAACGAGTGGGTCCGCTCCAATTGAACATGAGTCGATTAGAACTTATGTATCAAGGAGAAAAACAATCTTTGACTAAGAATGAAGGAAAACTATTGTCATTATTAATGAAGCAGGCAGGTCAAGTCATTACGCGAGAAGAGTGTTTAGAAGTCTTATGGGATGATATTCGCTTTGTGGATGATAATACACTGACGGTCAATGTGACACGCGTCCGTAAAAAACTAGCAAAATGGAATTTGGATTCATTCATTGAAACCAAACGTGGGGTAGGATATCGGTTAAACCCGGAACGTTTGGAGAGTTCGCATGAATAAGTTCATCTGGATATTTTTACGGGATCGTCTCAGTGGGGCCGTCGCTTATTTTTTGAACTTCTTGGTCATCCTTTTATTTGTTGGTTTGGTCGATCCTTCGATGGTCCAAGAATCATGGAGTTATCTCCTTCTACTCACCGTATCGATTTATTTGGCTTATCTCATCTTCGATTTTTTTCGTTGGGCTCCTTCCATGCGAGAACTTCAATCCAAACGCTCTCAAAATACCTATGAGGGATATAGTCATTATGAAGATCGAGGCACTCAAGAACAGCAATACGTGAAATCTTGTTTAACGCATTTGTATCAATTGGCGATACAAAAACAACAAGAAATTCAACAAATCCATGATCAGCATGTGGAATTTATACATCTTTGGATTCATCAAATGAAGTTACCTGTCTCCAATCTCTCTTTATCCATACAACAAGCCCATCCCCAAGGAAGTGAAGAGAAAAAGAAGTGGTCGGATTTATCCGAGGAAGTCGAAAAACTCAATGAAGGTTTAGATATGGCATTGGCCATGGCACGACTAGCGCATTTTTCGATAGATTACCAAATTCGCCCCATTTCTTTGTTAGAGCAGGTACGAGAAGTGATTCGTGCCAAAAAGAACACTTGGATACGCTCTGCGATTTTTCCGAAAATCATTGCAGAAGAAAAAGAATGGACCATCTTAACCGATCCTAAATGGCATCGCTTTGTTTTGGAGCAAATTATCCAAAATGCCGTGAAGTATACTGCACAATACCGGCCTCAAAGTTCTTTAACATTCACTTTTCACAAGTCTCGTGAACATCTCTCATTATCCATTCAAGATCAAGGACCCGGAATTCCTCGTGAAGATCTTCCCCGTCTGTATGATCCTTTTTTTACAGGAGAAAATGGTCGGAAATTTGCTGGATCTACAGGGATGGGGCTTTATTTAGTCAAAAAAGTTTGTGATCAACTCGGGCATCAAGTACAAATTTCTTCAGAGCGAGGAAAGGGAACCACGGTAACATTAAGGTATCAAACTTCTGATTAGATGTTCCACTCGACTACATAGTGGTGTGGAATCTAAAGAGTTTTTGAAAAAACATTAGCTTTCTTCAAACCTTACACGTTTGTAAGGTTTTTTTGTGATTGAAAGAAAAATCGATGGGAGGTTCATCCTAGGAACGATACACTAAAAGCAACCATTGTTGTGGACAACATTTCATCGATATGATCCTCATAATACATCCGGGGAAATGGAGTGAAAGAAAGATGTCGGTATTGATTGCCAAACAACTCACTAAGATTTATGGTCAAAAGTCTTCTTCGCTTCAAAAAGCATTGAATCAATTTGATCTGACCATTGAACGTGGGGAGTTTGTTGGAATTATGGGACCCTCAGGGAGTGGAAAGACCACACTGCTTCAATTGTTAGGAACCATTGATCGTCCTACAAGTGGAGAAATTGTCATTCAAGGAACCGAAGTATCCAAGATGAAAGGAAAGGAATTAGCAAAATTTCGTCGCAAACATTTAGGATTTATCTTTCAAGATTTCCATCTATTAGATGCACTTTCCATCAAAGAAAATATTTTAATTCCTCTCGTTATGGAAAAGCATCCTGTCGAGGAAATGGAAGAGCGCTTAACCCAACTCGCAGAACGTTTGGAAATTGATCAAGTGTTGGATCATCGGCCTTATGAAGTATCTGGGGGACAAAAACAGCGTGCGGCTGCAGCCCGTGCCTTAATTCATCGACCGGATCTAATCCTTGCGGATGAACCCACGGGAAATCTCGATTCAAAATCCGCAAAATCGTTAATGGAATCCTTGGTGGAATTAAATCGAACCGAACAAGCAACGATTTTAACCGTGACGCATGATCCATTTACTGCCAGCTATTGTCACCGTGTCATCTTTATTAAAGATGGTCAGCTATTTCATGAGATCCGATCGGATGGAAATCGACAAGCATTTTTTCAGCGCGTGATGCAAGTGCTGAGTCGATTAGGAGGGGAATCTTATGAATTTACGAACCATCGCAGTTAAAAATGTGAAACATCATTTGCGCAGTTATCTTGCCTATTTTTTGAGCTGTACATTTACTGTTTGGCTGTTTTTTCAATACTTATCCTTATTACTTCATCCAGTTTTCGAAGAAGATATGATCCCCAATGAATTTGAAATCTTGTTGTATTTGGTTCAAGGAATGATTGTTTTGTTTGCTTTTTTGTTTATTGGATATTCTCAATCGGCCTTTTTACGAAATCGAAAAAAAGATATTGGTCTCCTCCAAGTATTGGGGATGGAAGTTAGACAAGTCACGCGATTGATTTTTTGGGAAAATATTTTTATCGGTTTCGGTGCCATTCTCCTTGGGATGCTCATCGGCTTGATCTCATCAAAACTCTTTTTCCTAATGGTATCACGGATATTAGGTCTTACCCAACTCATCCCATTTCATTTTTCTCTCTCAGCCGTCTGGATCACCGTGGTCATATTTTTCCTTTTATTTGGTGGATTTTCTTTGTGGAATCGCTGGATGATTAAAAAGGTCTCCATTGCAGAACTCTTTCGTCAATCTGTTCAACCCAAAAAAGCGCAATCTTTTTCATGGGGATGGGTGTTCCTTTCCGTCCTTTCTCTGGCGATTGCTTATTACTGCATGTCTACAGCAAAAGTCACGAATTTATTTCAACGAATGCTCATCATCTTTCCTTGTATTTTGTTGGGCACGTATTTATTTTTTACACAAGCAAGTGTAGCGTTTGTTAGATTTGTTTCGAAATCTAAACGTTTATTCTATCGAGGAAAAAATTTGTTTGTTTTGGCACAACTTCGCTTTCGCTTAAAAGAAAATGCGCGAATTTTATTTATGGTGGCCATTTTAAGTAGTATCGTATTGACATCTGTCGGAGTGAGTTTTACGTACTATTTTGAATCGGAACGGTTAGCACAAGAACAACATCCATACCATATGAATCTCGTGGGAAGTCCTGGAGGCATTACACCCCAAAAGATTCGACAATCTGCCAAAAAGCATCAGGTAACCATTCAACAAGAAATGCATCTTCCATTTGTCCGTTTTGAGCAAAATAACATTCAAGGAATGTCTCAAATCGTACATGTTCTATCGGTAAAAGATTTTAACCGAATCATTTCGGATCATCCGAAATTACAATCACTCTCATTAGCAGCGAATGAAGGAATGATCGTACGAAGCAGTGGAATTTGGGATGGACAGATGAATTCCACTTCCAAAGAGCTGCGTCTGGGAAATCAGTCCATTCAGGTCAAGCGAGAGTATCAAGGAGTTGTCTTGAATGAGAGTATGGTTTCTTCAAACATGCTTGTTGTAAATGATTCGATGTTTCAGCAAATCAAAAAACAATTTTCGGATCAACAAGTGACTGTACATGCTTACCGTTTCACTGATTGGAAACCATCCAAACCCATGTTAGATGATCTGACGAAACAGATTGAACAAAATACGAAGAGAAAAGTGTATCCTTATGAAACATTAAATGGCACCGTAATGACTTATCAATTACTGAAAGATATTTTTGCTCCGTTAATGTTTGTCAGCTTATTAATTGGTGTCCTCTTTTTTCTCGCTTCGGGCAGCATTTTGTACTTCCGGATTTTTACTGAACAAGCGTATGATCGTCGTCAAATGAATGTGTTGCAAAAGATCGGCATTTCCAAAAAAGATGCGGTGTCTGTATTAACTTGGCAAATTGCTTTATTATTTTTTGCTCCCTTTTTCGTTGGATGGATTCACGCAGCATTTGCAGCAAAGTGGCTAGGATTTCTTTTTCAATCCGCCGTTTGGACCACATTCCTCTGGGTATCGCTGGGTTATCTCATCATTTATGGTTTGTATTTCTTGTGGACCCAAAATCAATATGTGGGTGCGGTGTTAAAGACTTCTACTGAATAAGGAAATCCTGGGAGGAAAAGATAGGAACGAGGAAAAGGAGGATTGCCGAATGGCTTATATCGTCGCAGTGGGTACTTCCGTGCCTCCCTATCCAATGAATCAAAGGGAAGTACGAGATTTCTCTAGAAACCTATTTGCTCGTTCCTTACCGGAAATTGATCGATTACTCCCGGTGTTTGAAAATACAGGAATTGATCGACGTTATTTTAGTAAACCTCGTGCATGGTTCGAAAAAGACCATACCTTTGAAGAAAAGAATCAGGCTTTTGTTGAGATGGCTTGTCGTTTAGGGAAAGAGGCGATTGAACAGTGTTTATCTCGTTCAGGGGTTTCTGTTCATGAGATTGATCATCTCATTTTTGTCTCAACGACTGGGCTGGCTACGCCCAGTATTGACGCTCATCTCATTCAACAGTTGGGCATGAAACCCCATGTCCATCGAACACCGATCTGGGGATTAGGTTGTGCTGGCGGGGTTGTGGGATTAGCTCGTGCATATGATGTGGCCCAAGCAGATCCTTCAAGGAAAGTACTGATGGTTGCGGTCGAATGTTGTAGTCTTACCTTTCGACGCAAGGATCTTTCCAAAAGAAATCTCGTGGCCACCTCGCTCTTTGCAGACGGGGCAGCAGCTGTATTAGTCGTTGGAGATCAAGTGATGGAAAACCAGTCATTTGCGGGTCCAGAAATCGTCGGTTCCATGAGTACGATTTTTCCTTCTTCATTAGATGTGATGGGCTGGGAGGTGGCAGAGGATGGACTTCAAGTTGTGTTTTCTAAGGATATCCCTTCCATCGTTCGGAAACACATTAATCCTCTCGTCCGAAAATTTGTCGACCAGCAGCAAATCCGCTTTCATGAAATTGAGGCTTATATTACTCATCCCGGGGGGGCGTAAGGTGTTAGAAGCGTATCAAGATTCATTAGCACTGAGAAAGGAACACTTACAATATTCCTATCAAGTACTGAAACGTTATGGAAACATGTCTTCCGCAACCGTCCTCTTCGTCCTCAAAGAAGAATTAGAACAATCTCATGCATTCGGTCGTTATGGATTAGTCTCTGCGTTGGGCCCTGGATTTAGTGCAGAACTCCTTTTATTACGATGGGGTGAAAAAGCTGCTACGGATTGGCCTGACAGATCGAAAGATGAGATGATGGTCAATGACTGAATGGCAAGCGGCGTTGTGGGGGGTTGTCATCTGTGAGCGAATGGGTGAGTTGATTTTGGCCCAGAGGAATGCACGATGGATGAAGCAGCAAGGGGGGTATGAAATCGGCAGATCCCATTATCCGCTGTTTATAGTTCTCCATGTATTTTTCTTGATCAGCCTTTGGATCGAAGCTCAATCTCCTCCGGATTGGTGGTTCATTCCTTTCGGAGTGTTTCTCTTGGCTCAACTCTTGCGCTTTTGGGTGATCCGAACTTTAGGCAAGTATTGGAACACGCGAATTTGGGTAGTGCCCGGACAGCCGATACAGAAACAAGGACCTTATCGATATATACGACATCCCAATTATGTCGTCGTGATCATCGAATTGCTCACACTCCCACTGGTATTTCAAGCATATTTTACTGCTTTATGGACAACGCTCTTGAATGCCTATCTTTTGTTCAAAATACGAATTCCCATGGAAGAAGAAGCATTATCCCAAATGTCCAATTACCAGGAATCCATGAACGCTAAAGGTCGACTTCTTCCCATAGGAAAAAAGTGATGATCCCATCAAAAAAACCTTGCTAACTCGGCAAGGTTTTTTCGATCCGTTCATAAGTCAAAAATTTATGTGGGAGTCGATTGTTTTCATCGAGTCGTCCTGGTTGTTCCTCAATGAGTCGGAAGTCTTGCGGATTCCAGTTTGGAAAAAATGTGTCTCCTTCAACAACCACATCGATCTCTGTAATATACATTCGTTGTACGACATCCAGAAATAAAGAGAAAATCTGTTCACCGCCAATAATGTAGAGATCCTCCGAAAGCTCCAAAACTTCTTTCTTTGAATGCATCATCTCCACACCAGGGGAGTGAAAATCTGTTGTGCGAGTCAAGACAATGTTTTTTCGTTGAGGCAATGGCTTTCCAATCGATAAAAAAGTCTTTTTTCCCATGACAATCGTTTTTCCCAGAGTGATCTTTTGAAAATGTTTGAGATCATTGGGTAAGTGCCAGGGCAATTGTTGGTCTTTCCCAATCACACGATTTTTACTATAAGCAACCACAAATGCAATCATACTGAAACTTCTCCCTTGATATGGGGATGTGCTTGATAATTAACAATCTCGATATCTTCATACTGAAAGTCAAAAATAGATTGTACGTCAGGATTGAGCTGAAGTTGTGGGAGTGCATACGGGGTACGAGTTAATTGGGTTTGGACTTGTTCAATATGATTGAGATAAATATGTGCGTCTCCTAAGGTATGTATAAATTCTCCGACGCCTAATCCAGTCACATGGGCAATCATGTGCGTGAGCAGAGCATAACTGGCGATATTAAACGGAACCCCTAAAAAGACATCTCCACTTCGCTGATACAACTGACAAGAGAGTTTTCCATCGGATACATAAAATTGAAATAAACAGTGGCAGGGAGGAAGCGCCATCTGATCAAGTTCGGTTGGATTCCAAGCACTAACAATCAGTCGTCGAGATTGTGGATTTTTTTCAATCTCATCAATGATCCACTGGATTTGATCGACGGTTCGACCCTCTGCACCGGTAAATGAACGCCATTGCTTTCCATAAATGGGTCCTAAATCTCCTTGTTCATCAGCCCATTCATTCCAAATGCGAACCCCATGTTTTTGAAGATAATGCACATTCGTATCGCCTTGTAAAAACCATAACAGCTCATAAATAATTGATTTCGTGTGAAGTTTTTTGGTGGTCAGAAGCGGAAATCCATCTTCCAAATGAAATCGCATCTGATGTCCGAAGATACTGATCGTTCCAGTACCAGTTCGATCCGCTTTTTGAATCCCTTCGTCTAGGATCCGTTGACACAAATCAAGGTAGGCTTTCATCCTATCCCTCCATTCCGTCTTCCTTGCTATTCTAACATATTGGACAAGCGATGTTGCATAGATTGGGTTGAAGGAGGAATTGTCCATGGCGTATCGTTGGCGAGTGGCTAGACGTCCAGCCCGTTTTCGAGGTGGAAGGAAAAGATGGATGTTTGCACTGCTTTGTACCATGATCATTTTATTTGGCCTGGTTTACATGATCGAACAGAAGATTAAACCGATGTTACTTACGTTTGTCAAAACCGAACTAAAAAAGGCTGCTCAAGAAGCTGTAACTCATGGGGTGAAACAGGTAGCGGCCGAACAGGATGTTGAAGAACTCATGCAGATTGAAAAAGACCATGAGGGGAAAATTACCATGGTGAAAATTAATTCACATCTTCAGGCCAAGCTGTATAGTCAAGTGGCAGATGGGATACAGAAACAGTTAAAAAAGTTAAGTGATCATAATGTCGAATTAAGCCTAGGAGAATTATTACAAAGTCCGTTTTTATCCGACTATGGTCCAAGCATTCCTGTTCAATTATGGCCCAAAGGTGCGAGCAAAATTTCGCTAGTTCCAAAAATGGAATCAGCGGGTATAAATACAGTAATGGTGAGTCTAACATTAAAAGTCCATTCTGAATTAGGTGTAATAGTTCCTTTTTCTAAAGAGAGTACAGTCGTTGACATCTCATATCCTTTAGGAGAAATGATGATGGTGGGAGAAGTTCCAGAATATTATTTTTATAGCAGTCAAGGGGAAGTCAAAGCACTCCCGACACTACCGGTTCCTCAAAAGTGAAACAGGATCTACCTAAAGACGTATTTTTTATTTAATTATTGTTATTGGAAAATTGGTTGTATTTCCGGAATTTAAACTCTTTGAGTCGAGATTCCGGTCCTCTCATAGACTGTACGGGTTTCATGAATCAGGATGTTTCAAGTGAATTGAACTTTTGATTGAGGTGTCAAAGATGAAACCACCGATATTAGAGATTTCTGATTTAAAAGTTTATTTTCGTTCCCAACAAGGCTGGTTGAAGGCAGTAGATGGGATCAATTTACATATGGGTCCGGGAGAGATCGTGGGACTTGTTGGAGAATCCGGAAGCGGGAAGAGTGTGACATCGTTGTCAATTATGGGGCTTCTTCCAACGCCACCGGCAAAAGTCACAGGATCCATTCAATTTCATGGTACGGATCTTCTTTCATTGTCCGATCGAAAGATGCGTTCGATACGTGGGAATGAGATGGCGATGATTTTTCAGGAGCCCATGACTTCTTTAAACCCTCTCTTAACAATTGGAAAACAATTAACAGAGGTCGTCACACTTCATCAACGTTGTGACAAAAAAGAAGCCCAAGAAAAAGCACTTAAGATGTTAAAAAAAGTAGGCATTCACCGGGAAGGAATTTTAAAGGAATACCCCCATCAACTCTCAGGAGGCATGCGTCAACGTGTCATGATTGCAATGGCAATGATCCTGAGTCCGAAATTATTGATTGCAGATGAGCCAACAACGGCTTTAGATGTCACCATACAAGCGCAAATTTTGGAATTGATGCAATCATTAAAACAAGATGCAGGGACCTCCATCTTAATGATCACTCATGACTTAGGAATTGTGGCCGAAATGTGTGATCGCGTCGTAGTCATGTATGCTGGTCAAATTGTAGAGGAAGCCAATTGTGATCAGTTATTTCATGATCCTAAGCATCCATATACTGCAGGTTTGCTCAAATCCCTTCCCAGCTTAGAAAGTAAAAGAAAACGACTCTACTCCATTCCTGGGCAAGTTCCAGATCTTCATCAAATGCCGAAAGGTTGTCTTTTTGCACCGCGTTGTGATCAGCGAAAAGAAATTTGTCATCAGCAAAAACCCGATCTATATTCATTGCCCGAGAATCGATCTGCACGTTGCCTCATTTATGATCAAGTCTGGAGGGAATCTTGATGGCAACATTACTTGAGGTCCAAAATCTAAAAAAATCGTTTCCCATTTACGGGGGACTCTTTGGAAAAAAAGTGGGTGAGATTCAAGCTGTACAAGATGTGAGTTTCCAAGTCGAAGAAGGAAAGACTTTAGGAATTGTAGGGGAAAGTGGTTGTGGAAAATCAACGGCGGGTCGAACCATTCTTCGGCTTTATGAACCTACCGCAGGAGATGTGATCTTTCAGGGGAAATCGATATTGTCTTTCAATTCCAAACAGATGAGGCAAGCTCGACGAAACATGCAGATGGTCTTTCAAGATCCATTTTCTTCATTAAATCCCAGACAGAGAATTGGCGATATTTTGGAAGAACCGTTAAAGATTCATCGGCTAGGCAATCGACAAGAGCGTAAGGAGCAAGTAGATGAATTACTTCATGTCGTAGGTTTATCTCCTCATGCGCGTACGCGATATCCCCATGAATTTAGTGGCGGTCAGAGACAACGAATCGGAATTGCACGCGCTCTATCGACAAAACCGAAATTAATTATCGCCGACGAACCTGTCTCTGCATTAGATGTATCCATCCAGTCTCAAGTTTTAAATTTGATGGAAGATTTGCAATCCACCTTCCAACTTACTTATTTATTTATTGCACATGATCTAAGTGTCGTGAAACATATTAGCGATCAAGTGGCCGTGATGTATTTAGGACGTGTGGTTGAATTTGCAGATCAACACGAATTGTTTGATCATCCATCGCATCCCTATACAAAAGCACTTTTATCTGCGGTTCCCGTTCCCAATCCGGCAGTAAAAAAAGAACGAATCATTTTGAAAGGAGATGTTCCCAACCCTAAAGATCCTCCAACGGGTTGTGCTTTTCATCCACGCTGTCCTTATGTGATGGATCGTTGTAAAGAGGAAAGTCCTCCGTTAAAAGATTATGGTGGAAAACATCTCGTGGCTTGTCATTTGTTGGAGTCATAGAAGTCAGGAAAAACATCAAGTGAGGAGTGGGGATCCTTTGAAAAAGATCAAAATGCTTTCTCTTGTCTTTTTGTTAGTTGCAGTCCTTTTCGTCGGTTGTAGTGGGAATTCCGTGAATCAAAATACCTTTATTTATGGCCGTGGATCTGATTCTGTAAGTTTAGACCCGGCACAAGTCACCGATGGAGAATCGTTGAAAGTCACCAGAGCCATTTTTGATACTTTGGTGACTTATCGAGAAGAGGATACAGAAATTGTTCCCCATCTTGCTGAAAAGTGGCAAGTCTCAAAAGATGGAAAAACGTGGATCTTCAAACTGAGAAAAAATGTGAAGTTTCATGATCAAACGCCTTTCAATGCAGAGGCAGTAGTATTTAACTTTCAACGCTGGATGGATAAAAAGCATCCGCAACATAAAGGCGGTGTCTTTCCTTATTTTGCTTACATGTTTGGTGGATATCAAGGAGATGCCGGACATGTGATTAAACAAGTGTCGGCATTGGATGAGTATACGGTAAAGTTTGAATTACATTATCCTCTAGGTCCGTTCTTAGCCAATCTGGCCATGCCACCTTTTGCCATTGCTTCTCCCACAGCGATCAAAAAAGATCCGGTAGGATTTAATCGCCATCCGGTGGGGACCGGACCCTTTCAATTTGTGGAATGGAAGAAAAATGACAGTATTACGTTAACGAAAAATGAAAACTATTGGAAAAAAGGTCTCCCAAAAGTGGATAAAGTCATATTCAAATCGATTCCGGATAATAATGCGCGCTTTACAGCTTTGAAATCAGGAGAAGTCGATTTAATTGATGGAGTCAATCCCAAAGATGCACTGGAATCTAAAAAATTCCCGCAATTAACCCTTCATCAACAACCGGGCATGAATATCGCCTATTTGGCCATGAACATGGATAAAAAGCCTTTTGATCATCCGAAAGTAACATCGGTTTAATCTTCTGTTCGATCATGTAAACCAGGCCAAATAAAATGAT
>Ga0068627_1000047_pt1 | contig 17217 bp, 11 predicted proteins | sample InSIn1gowninarea_FD_77430 | JGI IMG/M metagenome (GOLD analysis project Ga0068627, IMG submission 77430) | Clean room microbial communities from NASA Spacecraft Assembly Facility at Jet Propulsion Laboratory, Pasadena, California, USA -... ... | reverse complement strand
AATTCGGCTTTATAATCGTACTTAGCCTATTACTAGCTTGAAATTAACAGAGATTTCTAATAATTATACTAATTAATTTTCACGACCAATAAAAGTTTGAAGTTATATTTAGAGTGAATTAAAATTTTTAGAGAGTATAGAATATAAAATTACCAACTATAATATATAGACTAAGGAGCTTACTTTGAGGTTTTAAATACTTTCCTAAATCATGTTTTCAAGTAATTTGAAAGTAAAGGCTATTCAAAAAGGTCTTGCCATGTTATCACACTATAGTTTTGAGGGTGAAAAACAAGACGAGAAATATTTTAACAATTCTCTAGTTTATCAATAACTGGTTTTTCTGGCGACTTTATAATGCTAAAATTTTAGTTTAATCTCCTATTAATTATGAGTTTTAACGTTTTATTGTTTACTAGTGTTTGAAGGGTTAAATGTGTAATATAGGAAAGAAGAAAGCTTCTAATAAGCAGAACTTAAAGCCTGTTAAGCCTAACAAGACTAGTACAGAAGAACCTGGAACGATCAAGAACTTTAAGTTAGATTCAGGACAAGCTCGGGCCCAATTAAATGAAAGTAAAATTTTTAATTTTTGCCTCTATTAATTTCATAAAAAGATCAGCAAAACGAGGCGGATGCTTCCCAACTCTATAGGTAAATTTATCCAGTTTAAAAATCTTTATATTAACTCTCATAGCTTCAACAAGGAGAGCAGTAATGACTTACTTGAGATGTTTAAACGTAATGAAGATAGTAAACAACCATTTTTAACCCTTCTAGTAATAATGTCCGAGATATGGACGATTTATTGGACTCTGGCATCTTATATATGTGGGGCTCGAGACTAGAACTATATTTCAAGCTCTCTTAAAAGATATCCCTGTTCATGATTCTTTTAGTTATAAGATGCTAAGTATTGAACATATAGACTATGTGTATATTGTATAGTGTGTTAGAATTGTTTTATTAGTATATTTTCTTTAGATACCTTCAAAAAAAACTATATTCTCTAAGCCTTGTACTCAGTCTTACCTATTTTTGGAGGGAAAAGTAATTGGCATGTCTTCAAGTTCGTGTTATTTTTAGCTTAAAGGTACTTTTATAGGATAGTCATAGTTCAGTAGTGAGGTAGTACTAAATATAACTTGGTTATAAGAAGTTTTTTGAAGTTTCCTCTCAAGAATAGGTAAGATTGAGTACAAGGCTTAGAGAGTAGAAGGGTTTTTAAATGGAAGGAAAACTATTTTATTAATTATCAAAATAAATTTAATTGATATTGAAAAGTACTTAGATAGCAAGTAGTAAATATTATATAAATTCTTTATCCCCTATAAGAGTGTTAAAGCCTTTATTTACTCTATTTTTAGAAGGTGCCGGAAAATACCCTCAAGAACCAGGACAAGCTTGGCCACCAAAGGGTGGCGAAGATCCCAGAGGAGCTAAGGATATCAACAAGCAGTTCCCAGGCATGATGGGCTTTGATCCTTATGATGCAAATACTCTGAGACTCTTACAGAATGGAAATCTAGGAGACCTTAATGCTCTTGTGATGAAACAGCAACAGCAAGCTCAGGCTGCTAGAAATCAGAATCCTTTTGGATTTGATAACAACAATCTGTTTAAGGGTAAGAGATCCATTTTTTATTGAATAATCTTTACTTACTTGGTTAGATATGATGGGTAAGATCCAGATGCAGCATTTCGGAGACTCCAACCCTATGAGGGCCTACCTTATGCCTCAATATGGTAAGATAATTTTCTTAATCTATGAATCAATTGGAACTATGTTATAAAGAATTTTTACTATAAAACCTTTATAATTGCCCTAAAATATTCTATTTAATACTTCTATTAGAAAATATTTATGAGTCACGAATTACTTAAGGTCTTGGCTCATTATTAACTCTGAAGCTGTCTTATTTTATACTGGTATAGTGAGCTTTGGTATTTAGCTTCAATAGAAGATTATGCTATTTTAAGAGAATATATTTTTTCAATGAATCAAGATGCTTTACAAGTCGCTGGTGAAATTTTAATACCGCAATTATATGGCTGTTCTCTATCCACTACGATAGTAAAGCCCTTAAATTATTTTTTAATCCAGTCTGAAATGTTAATAATATTAGAGTCAAAAATTTAATTTTAATCTTAAGATCGTTATTTTCATCCTGTTAAAAATTTTGCAAACATATTAATTTTTTCTAGACGTTTATGGTGGTAAGCAAGCACAAAGCAATGATCTCATGAACCTCCAGATGTTAGAGACCTTACTTAAGGGAAACCCCAACCTCTTACATTTACTTGCTAACCCTAGTGCAGCTACTGCCTTATTTGACTTAACAAGAGACATGCCATATATGATGCAAGGAGTAGCTGGACTAGGTGGTGGTGCTGCTGCTCAACAACCATTTGGTGGTGTTAATAGATCCTTGGGAGCTGATTTGATTCAGAATGAGCCTGAAATAAGCAACCCAAGAGCTTTAGAAGGAAAAGTATAACTACGACGAGGAAAAATTTGTTAAACTTGTATAGCTTGGTAGAGCCGCTACTCATGTTGCCATTGCTTATTTCATCTACTTCAAATCAGTAAGAAATAGTATTAACTCCTTCACTAACAATAGATCCTATAAGACTCTAGGAAATTTTTATTATATTTAAGATAGAAAGTTCTTCAATACCTTTTTAAAGTTTAGAATTTGTAGCTAACTTATCTATAGAAGGGCTCTTCCTACACTTACTCTTGTAGGAATATCTCAACAATTTTCCTAACATCAAAATTCAGGCATAACAGTATAAATGACAGAGTTATATTTTCTTATATCATGACTTCTAAAATGTAATACTAAAATAAAAGACCCCGAAACCTTTGGATTTGGCAGATTTAAGAATACCAGCCAATCATGTTTGCTTTACACCTAAGAGCTTTTTCCTACTAATTTACTCTAATTTGTACCTTTAATTTACTAATCCTAGTTTAAGTGTTAATTTTATGAAACCTAACTAAATATAGCTTGACCAGGAGTCTATCTCAAAGGCTGATAGGAGCAAGATGGATCCTACTTACAACTCTAGAATGCTTAAGGAAAAGAAGGTAAAGCATAATTACGTTATTACAAAGACTGAGAATATTCTAGTATGAGAACTTTGGTCCTGAACAAACCGCTTTGAACAAGCTTTTACCTCCTGGATTTGACAGTATGATTAATTTTGAAAAAGAGAATAGATAATAATATAATACTAGACTTCCAATTGAGTGCTCAAGACATTCAAAGACTGTTAGAAAGTGGAGCTCTAGCTGATCCTTTGCAGATTGCTCAGCTCCAGAGATTACAACAAGAAGCCTTGGTACGTAATGATGAATTAGCAAGAGCTGCTTTACTTAGCAAGAGTGAAATAAAGCTTGAAGAAGAAAAGGAAATGGTTGAATATATATGTATATTAGTAGTACTAACTGTAACTTAGAAGAGAAAAGCTGCTGAAAGACAAGCTAAAAGAGAGCAGACTAGTGAACCCAAGGAAGAAGAAATCATTGAAATTAAGGAGAATTCTGATGTTGAGGAAACCTCCAAGCCAGCTAATGCTCCTAAGAAAGACGAGAAGGGCTCTGCAGGACTTAAAAATTCAGCAACTAGTGTTGCAGGAAGTCAGCAGAAGAGTTCTGAGGGTGCAAAGGGAGGTATTAGCAGCATAAGTGCTGAAGATATAGTAGAGGAAATTACTGAATTAACTAATCCTGGATCTTTTGAGATTGATAAGCAAGGGAATAGAAGAAAGAAGGCCAACAGTGCAGTAACCCCTGTTGCTACTGCTACTGCTGCTGCTAATAATAACAATAATGGTAAAAAGCCTGTCAAGAAACCAGAGGATAGTAAAATTGAGCCTAAACAATTCCAGATTGATGATGATAATGAGGCTGCAGTGCCAGCTCAGCCAAGTACTGATAAGATAGAAGAAGAGAAGCCAAAACCTAAGGATGCCCAGGTTATACTATCTTCAGATGATGAAGGGAATAAGATTCAAGAAGAAAAGCCAAAGCCTGCTGAGGAAGAGAAGAAACCTGAATCGATGGTGGTAGAGGAAGCAGGAGAAGAGAAAAAAGAAGAGAAGAAGGGTGATATGGCCGTTGAAGAGGTAAAGGAAGGAGATAAACCGGCGGAGACTAAGTAATGAGAGTGAGATAGGATATCCTATAATACTGTTTTTGAATTATTTTAGGTATTAATATTTGAAGAAGAATTAAGTTTTTATTGTAAAGTGAATAGCTGAGAAGGTTATAAAAGAGAGAAACTGAATGCTTAAATGTAGAAAGATTTTTGAAAAAGAATTTGTTTTCTATAATTATTTTTAAGTCTTGGACAACTGTTGTCTATTTAAGTATGTATGCAGATTGCCTGTTTCTTTAATAGATTATATTACTGAGCTTATAAGATTGTTAATTCCAATAGATCAACATTGTCTAAAGGAGTTAAAGGCCTTTCAGATATTAATTCTTTGTGAATTTTGTATAGAACTACTAGCTTACGCATTTCTAGCTATTTATATGTATGGAATAAGACTACAATATTTAAAAAGAAATCAGTTTCACATGATAATAACTATAACTTATCCTGAAGTAAATCTAGAACTAAAATATAATTTTATTTAGCTGAAATTTGTAACTTTTTACTAACATTCAACTTTATAAATTAGTAGAAATCTAAAAAGAAAAACAGATCATAAAGGCCTCTAACTGCCATCTTTCCTTGTATTAGATTTTCCAAAAGGCTCACTCTTTTAGTGCTCTTAACTATCACCCATTTTACATTCTCAAGGATCTGATAACTTCTCATAAATATAACATAAATAGGGTTCTATATTTAACTATAAGCATACTGTTAAGAACAAGAATATTGATTTATAAATTTGTTTGTTAAAGCATTCTTAATCACTTAGCATGATTTAAAAAAGAAGATAAACTTCAAAGATAACCTATTGTTAGCATATATAAAAAACTTCCTCCCAAAAAGGAAAAAATATGAGCTAGATTATTCGATAATTCATAATTTGGAGAGAGAAAAATTTTTAGCTTACCTTTAAGGTGAGTATAACTATAGTCATCCACATAAATTGTTACTAGTCATACCTATACTCAGAAAATGATGCTAAATAATGTGAGTGGAGTTGTTACACTCCATCCTAAATATTTATGTAATTATCAAAATTGTGTTATATAAATAGTTTTCTAGCCTTATCACAGTTCGATAAAGCTTCACTATAAACTTCTCTAATAAGGACTTTAGATAATAACAAAGATGGTATACTTTTTTAAAGCATGTTGTTTTAAGTTATCAATTATAACTTATCAAATTGAATATATAACTATTTTACTTTAAAAATATTATAGTATAATAGATTGTAAGAAACTTGTTATTATTCCAAAAATAGCTTTCTTAACTTCCAATTATTTTCAAGTTAGACAGTTAAGTGTGTTACACCTTACCTTTTATTGTAATTTTAATATACGAACCTAGATTCTTATATTCGCTGAGACCAATGAGTCTGGTTTTATATGTAAAATAACCAGCAAAGATACATTTTAGGCCTTTAATGTAATTTTCTGAGATTTTTTTCCTATGTTAAAGGACTTTTAACTATTAATAATTTATCTACTACATCTATAAATGCAATACAAGTTATTTTCAATAGCTATATTGGTTGACACCAATAGCGACATTTAAGAATTTACCTTAGCTATCTACCCAATTCAATGGCCTTGAATTTAAAATTGCGAGTTAGATATATAATTATGTATATAGTTAGTATCGTCCATGATAACTCTCCTATATTAACAAAGATTTATATTGTAAAATTAGCTTTTAGACGTAAAATCAACTCGGAATTCTTTGGTACAAACTTATTATTCTAACACTTTCCGGCTGGCAAAACTCAAGAAACAAAAAGTGTAGAGTTTGGTATATACTGAAAACTATATATCACTAGCCGTATCCAGAATTCTTGAAATGTAGGAAGCTCAATATGAACAGATTTTCCTACTATTGTTTAGTAAAAACTAATTAACAGTTAATGAAGCAATTGTTGTCTTTGACTTGAAGAAAAAATTTTAAAGTTTAATCCTCTTACCAAATTGTTTGTCAACGATCTCAATGCTTTTTTTTGAAAAAAATTCTATAGTGAACTTTTAATGTTTTTAGACCGAACGCTTCTAAGGCTCAGTAGAATTGCTATCTCTAACCTTACTCGTCAAAGAGTTAATCTATTTATACAGATGAATAGTAATTAGTACATGTCTAATATAACGTTTTTACATTAACTTAGTTCGTCTTCTTTATACATTTATATTATTAATGACCCCTCAGTAATTCAGAGCACTAAAACTCACTTCACATCAAGATTTAGGACTCCGTAAACAAAGGAAGTATTGAGAAATATTGTATATAAGGAAGCTTAGAGTAATTCTTTATTAGATATGCAATTATTGAATGAGAAGAATAAAGAAGTTATACAAATCTTCAACTGTCAAAATGGTCTGAAGGATGGTCTTTTGTGAGAAAAAGTGTTTTAGAATATTCAAATTATCAACAATACTTTCAGAATAGATCAGATCAATCCTGAAGGTACGACTGATCTACTAAAAATATATTATAATAAATTACTGATATACTTCAACTACTAATCAGAATATATGTAAATTGTCGTTTTACCATCACTGTTATACGTAATATAGAAAAGTACCATAAATGAAAAATATATAGTAGCTTTTCAGATAAATTGATCCTGACTACCAAAATATATATCATTTTTAACCCCTTATTTGTAATTTTTCTAATAATAATGGGAAGTTTTATTGTTAATCCACAGACATAGACTGAAATTTGAAAGATAGCAAGTCATATATATTGAAGGTATTTTTGTTCAATGATACTCAAATTTTACAATCTTTTTAATACAGAAAGTAAAGTATAGATATATATATATATATATATATATATATATAACAAACATCTGAGATTTGATAAGAATAGTTTCTCAAAAATATACTATATAGAGGTGTAAAAACTTGGTAACTCTTTAAAGAACGCTCATATATATCTACTTTTAAAAGGTCCCTTGTTTTGAAAAAGCGTAAATATTCTTCAAGTTTTAAATAATGTTTTAATTCTGTGGAAAGAGTTAGAAAGATTTGAATGTTATCAATCATATATAACCAGACCTTTCTACTAGCCCGTAACGGTCAAGGAAAGAGGCAAGCTAACAGTTTTCTTAAGAATAATAAATACGTTTCAACCGATATACTAATAGAAAAAGCTACCTATAGCTAATGATTATAACTATAAGAGAAAAGGAATTTCACATAACTATCTACATACATATTGATTCAAATTCAATATATTATATATTCTCAGCCAGTTCCTAAAATAGAGGTAAATATTAATCACGTTAAGACTAATGCTTAATACCTTATATACTATAAAAGAGATTTTATTTAATTCTTAATAAAAGTTATAATATATTTAGTATGAAATACATATAAAACTAGAATTATGTACTGACAGTAAAACGGAATGTGTAATTTAGGGCGAATTTGTTCGACGATCAGATTCGCTAAACATGATCAGGCTTAACAGATCCAGAAAAATCTAATTCGAACAAATCAAAAAACTTTTTAACGTCTATTAGCTGGTAAATTAACGTCGACATATTTTTAAAAATCAAAAACTTTGATAGGATTTTTCCAAAATTCAAAACCAACTATCACTCATCGTTTAATCCTTAACGAGCAGTTCATGGAAGTTTCTTATCTTCCTTTCATAAATTGGTATTGATTTAAAAGTGCAAATTCAAATGTAGAAGTTGAGAATTCTGATCATAACGGGTTGCGCAAGTTAACACGACAATTATAACCTGTTTAGTGCTAAGTAGACAGACTATATACATGAAGTTTCTATATCTTTAAGGAAAGATAGTTTTTAAGTCTATTTCATAAAGAGTAATTATATAATTAGTATCTTATGCATTTTGTACTTATAAAGAGACTCAGAATTTTATGACTAACACAATATGAAGAGTTTATTATTATCCTATTTCCTCTTTCACTTTCATTATAAAGGTCACTATTTTCCATCAGAATTTAGGTCTTCTTACGATAAAGGAGACTCTTTTGTCCTAAAGAGCTAACTTTAAGAGATTATACTCAAAAAGGAATATATTAAGATTTATTATTTACTTTTACAAAAACCCATTTATATATTTTTATATACTAGATATTCTAGTAGTAACAATAGTAATGATTAGGTAATTATATTTAAAGATTAATCTATTGGAATAAATTACAAAGTTATAGTATATTAGTGAGACTCATCTAATGCCTTTTAATCTTCTCATAAAAAACTTTTTTAATTTTTTGAATCCTATACAGAAAAAAAGAAGTAAAATACTAATATTAGTAGATAATATTAGAATTCATTCAAAAATACTTACCAATTGTCATTTTTCAATATATTTTAATTAGATCTTTTTATTTTCTAATCATCTTTATAAAGACTATCAAAATGATTTGGAAATGTCGAAGCTACTGTTTAAAAAGCTTAATTACTTCAAATATAATACAATGGAGTTATATTGAAGTTACTAATTGCACCATAGGAGTTAACTTGGTTTATAATTGGCCAAATTATTGTTGTGAAGGGATATTACTATTAAGAATTTCCAGAACATTTTTATTAGGGTATTTAAAAAAGATCACTTCCCTATGATCTGATATTTTCGTTGTCCAATCTAGTTGGTAACGTTATATAAAAACTAAGATAGAAGTTTAACATTAAGATTTAACTAAATAAGTATCGCATATAGCTATTTTACTTAAGAGGACCAAATTTGCATAAGTATTTTAATTATTCTTCATATCTGTATAAAATCATGGTCCCAAACCTAATTTCCAAAACACCGTTAACAAGAAAAACAAATCTTATTAAGCTTTTGGTCTTATTTTTACAAACAAAATTGTTGGGCCTTCTTTTAATTTAAGAATATAAAACTCTAATTTAAAAAGCTATTTTTCTTAAAACTTAATCATAATTAGAGATGTCATAATCTCTCTCTACTTAGATTCCTTCCAAAAGGAATCCATTTCATATTTCTGACCTTAATAGAGAAACTCAGTCCAATACCATTTTAGTAATATTATAGTATCTATATCAATATATATATATAAAATTTTTAGAATTTCCAATAAAGTAGACTAGTTACGACCAAAAATCTCACACAAAAAATTGGATTATAAAACTGTCACTTGGCGATGAAACGGTTGCTTAAAAATTGAAGAACAGTTTTTTATTACAGACTATTAACTATCTTATTAGGAATATATAATATAGGTAAGAAAGTCCTTCTATCCTATGTACTTTTCTTTCAGTGATGGCTCTTATAAGTGAAATTCTTATACTTATTTTACTCAAAAGAGCCTCATTTCCTATTAATAGCCAAACCTTAAAGGTTTAAATTTTGGTTAAATCTTATAGGAGTGTTAAGTTTGCAATTTTTGGATTCAAATTTAAAACAAATTTAGCTCTTTTTAAAAATCGGGTGGCGAGAGTTTGAATAATAACAGTCCTTTTGACTTTTTAAAAATAAATATATTAGAAGCTGAAAACTAAACAGAACTCTATCATACTCTTCTCCTAATTAAGTTATCTTAAAAAAATAGCTAACCTCAAGTAAAACACTACAAAATTTAAATTCTCACGTCATGCTACAGGCTTTTAACCATACACCCGAAGCCAAGATGGACCCAAAGAACCCTCCCTTCTTAAAAGCTCATCAGCTTGACTCCTTTTCCAGCGGTGATTATCAACATAATAATTATACTCGATATAGTGAGAACTCTCAATTTTCCCAAATCTCTCAGAATTCTCAAAGTTCCTTCTTTACTCCAAGCGGCAATAGTGGTAAAAAGAACCCAGTACTGGACGACATTACCAACCTTTTGATGAATGTTCACCCAAAGAAATTGGATTTTTCAGCTGGACCTGACCCCAACAACAATACTAATAAAAATATGACTCCTAACTACCTTATTCGTAAATTTGATAGTGAGATCCTTAACAAAAATGGGAGGCCTGACCACGAGGAGATAACAAACCAAGATAGGCCTTTCAATATGGAAATTGAGGATTTAGTTTTCTCAGACAACGGCAATAATCAAGCCATTGACTCAGAAAAGGCAGAAATAGAGGAAGGACATCAAGGAGTGACTATGATGGATGATATGATATATAATATAAATAATAATGAGCCATTCAAGCGTGTGAAGATCTCCAAGAATAATAGTAATGAAGGCTTTGACTTAAAGTATAAGAATCCTTCTCTGATTAAGTAATAGTCATTATCTTATGAGTTATCTTAAGTTGCTAGGCGTTGGAAGAAGAGTGATAAAATTTTCGAAGGCAAGTACTCGACTGGAGCAACTCCTAAATTCTCCAAGAATTCTCCTTCACACCAGATGCCATTACCTCTTATACCATTCAAAAGTATTTATTTGACTCTTTAACACTCTTAACTAAGTTTAAAAGAAACCGTTTTATTAACAAAGTATAGATTATGGGCTAAATTTCAAAATTATTATAAACATAGAAAGTATATACAAAATTATTAATATCACACTTTCATTATAACGTCAAAAAGAACTTGATTCATTAATTATTAATTATATAAAAAATAAGGGATTGTATTGAGAAAATGAACTCCATAAAGGAAGTAAAAAAGCATCATTTAAAATTTTGAACTCATGTTTGATAAAAAATACTTAGATAAGTAATTTATACCTTTTGAGTATTTTTCTAATATACTACAAAGTGTTTTTTCGGACTAAGTATTAAACATGCTAATATATAACTTTAGGATGCAATACTGACGTACCACCAACTTTCGAATCTGACAAGTTGCTCATGGCTGGGGACAAAACCGAGATCGGCGTAAACAAGTACATAAACAATCTTATGGGTACGACCGAGATCAACAAGCCTCGTGGCCAGAGCTTTGGAGGAGCTGAAATTCTTCTCAAACAACCCCACCTAAAGCCTTTAATTGCTCCTATGAGACAAAACAGTTCAGTACTACCTAGATTACCCTCTCCTAATTTTCATGGCCAGAATACTAATAAGCCTAAGTTATTGAGAGACTTCCCATTAAATTTTACTCAAAATATGAACTTTAACATTAAGCCAAATAACCATCATAAACAAGATCAAGGTCTTTTCCTGATCCCTGAGAAGAACATCGAATATGACTCAACCGCTAATAATAAGCTTGCCCAGCTTGACTTCCACCCCAAACAGGAGAATGCTAAGACCAAGAAGAGGGGCAATGACTTTGTATCTAAATTGCTTACTTTTGATGAGGGAGATGATGAAATTATTGAAGAAGATCAATTGACCATTGAAAATCCAAATACAAGTGACACTCAGATCATTAGACCTGACTATGGCAGACAGGATGAACAAGACACTGAGATTTTTGGAAGACAAACTTTCTCAGTGCGTCAAAATAATAATTTCACTTCGCCCAGTTCTAACAAAGTCTACAATACACCTACCAAAAAGAGTCCTTTCCATATAAACTTCAGTCTTTTGGATTCAGTTACTGCTAAAAAGGAAGCTCACTCAAAGCTCTTCCCAAAGGACTTTGACTCATCTGACAAAATAAGGCCTTTCGAGTTCGAGAATCGAGGGGGATTTGATGATGTCATAAGTGAAGGAGATGAAAATGGACAGAACGGAAGATCTAGATTCGAGGTAGACTATGAAGTTATAGAGGTAAAAGATTTCTGAATTTTTAGGTCTAATTTTAATATAGGTGCTTGGTAGTGGACATTTTGGAACTGTATATAAATGCCAGAATAAACTTGATGGACTTATTTATGCTGTAAAATGTACTAAGAATAAGCTAAAAGGTATTAAAAATTTGTTAACGATCTTACTAACCTTTCTAATAGAACTTTTCTAATTATGAAATGTTTTTGTTAAAAAACTTTAACAGCCTATAGGTGATATATTCCATTAAGATATAGAACTAGCTAAAAATTTGTTGGAGATTCTTTATCATCAAATAAATCAATGCATATCTTATAGTAAATCTCAAATAAATAAACCTAATTATATTTATGTGTATATAGACTGAATAGGTTATTAATATAAAGAGCTAAACATAATATCTTAACACAAAATCCTAATAGGAAGTTTTTCGGATCAGGATTCTCCAATCCTTTAGCAGCTTTAGATATAGAATACTTTATTTCTTGTCATTAGGAGTATTAATGGTTATTTATAGGCACAAGTAACATAAATCAAGCTCTAAATGAAGCTCAAGCCTTAGCCTCTTTGAGTGCTTTAGGTGAGAATCCCTTCATCGTGAGGTACTATAGTGCCTGGATCGAGGATGACCGTCTTTATTTGGCAGTAAATATTATTTTTAGTCTACAATTTTAATTTTGATCTAGATGGAACATTGTCAAAGCAATTTGAATTCTCTTAGAAGACAACATATAAGATTCAGCGAATCTATGATCAGACAGATCATGAGGAATATCTGCATGGGCCTTAGACATCTACATAACCAGAAAATTGTTCATTTGGACATTAAACCAGGTATTCTATCCTAATTTAAATGATTCAATGGAGGTCTTATAGCATTTGGACTCATTATAAATACTGTATTATATAAATTGAGGCTCCCAGTTAAAAATATTTTACAGAGGTGAGATGAGATGATCTTGATTATTTATTATGCTATAGTGTAAATATATGAGTACTTTTGGTCTTTAAAGATAAAAAATTTCTTCCCCTCAAATTTATATTTCTTTTTAACTACTCACTTAATATCTTTTTTTAAGAAATAACAACAACAACCAAAAACACTCAAATATATTGTGGGTACCGATTTGTATTGCAAATTATGCTATATATAAACTTAAAAATTGAACCTACGTCATTTTAGAATAAAGAGGGTTTTTCAGGGACTATATAAATAACCAACGTGTTATGTACTTTAGGCTAAATCATCTGTATAAGTGAGATGCCTTTTAATTATACATTAAATCCTTATCACAAGCTTCAAAGTTATATAATTAGATCTATAAGTATTTAATAACTGGTATAAAGTAGCTAAGATGATTATTAGCTAAAGAGTTAATCAGTATTCTTAAAATTCTTATAGAAAATATTCTTTATTCCAAGACTAACAAGTTCAAAATTGCTGATCTTGGTCTTTCTAGAATTGCTCTGCGTTCTAACCATGAAGATATCAACGAAGGAGATTGCAGATTCCTGGCTCCTGAGCTACTCAGAGATTATCCTGATCATCAGCTTCCTGATCTCACTAAAGCTGACATTTTCTCATTTGGCGCCACTATCTATGAACTTATTACTGGTAAGAAGCTTAACCTTTATTATATAGAATGAACACCTATATACCCTAGCTATATTGATTAACTCCACATAAAATCTAAGTAAAGATATCGTCTTTTTATGTACATCTATTTCTTTTTTATTGAAGATTTAGTCATTTTATGTGCCTGACTATAATATTAGAAGGACAATACAATAGTATCTTAGTAGATCATAAAAACTAATTTTCCCATATATTCATTCATGAAGACATTTATATCATCTTTCTATATACTATAATTTACTAAAAATCATCTGAGTAACAAACTAAACAGTTGGCTAGAGCTCTCGTTTCTAGAATTTCTACTTAAAAGTTCATAAAATGACTTTTCCTGAAAATTTAGCATTAGCACTAGTGAATAAGTTGTCAACTATCATATAAGAGTTAATACTATCTTTCTTTGCTAACTATATAATAGGTACTGATCTACCTCGCAATGGAATAGAATGGAGCAATTTAAGAGCTGGTAACTTAACTAAACTAGACCACTTAAATTACTCCAACTCATTGAAGTCTATGTTGAGATCTATGATGGATAGCAATCCAGACCTAAGACCCTCAGCCAATGAGCTTCTAACCAATTATTTACAAAGCGAGATTGAATTAGAACTTAAGTGGGAGAAGAAGGAAAACAAACTGCTTAAGGAAAAAGTTAAGGAGCTTGAACAGAAACTGAATGCCTGTAAGGCTTGTAAAGCTAAAAGAAAGAACAGCATCTAAATAATTTTAGTGAACACTATCGTTATTTATATTATTTCATATTATTTCTTGTGGGAATGAGTAGGTTGGGTCCTGGTTTACTAAGGAAAGAATGGAGGTAAACCGTACAATTAAAAATTCTGTATGTAAATTACAATTACGAATTACACTGAAGACGCTTTTTCAATTTATTTTGCTTATGCTTATTGTTATATATTTGAATTTGTTCATAAAAAAAAATTTGTATAGCATATATTACTTTATATTTATATAAAAAATATACATACTCCTGTCAATGGTACATTCTGTCTCTTTTTAGTAAATTATGTTTATATTATTGCCTATATGTCTTTTATCAACCAATGAACATTTTAATTATTCCCAATGATTCAGGCATAAGCCCATTAAAATTATCATTTTGAGTTCATTTTTCGATCAAATTTCTACATACAGTCATTTAACTGCTATATTATTAAGATCAACTGCTTATATCTTATACTAAGTATATCACTATATTTTAGTTAGGTAGAATTTTATCTACTCATAAGTGTCCTTATAGTCTGATTCATATCCTAAAGGGTATCTAAAAATTATTTAAATGTCTTTCCTCCTAAGAATTGATATACAAATGTTACTATATGTATCTTATTCATAATGTTGTTTACCTATTTTTGAAGTCAAGGCTAGCACTATAATGATTAAGAAAGCAAAATTTAGTGACATAAATAATTTTTAATAAGACTAATAAATATTTATTAGATACAATACCATAGCTCAATAAACCTGAAGCATATTTGAAATCTATCCTTAATTGAAAAGTCATTAATGACCACAGTTTATATACAAATAACTTAAAACCAAAATTTATATATAAAAGTACATAACAAACTATAATTACATTACCTACCTTGACCATAAATTCTACAATACAAAACATGCTCGTATATATCTTCCCACTAGCTATAATTAATCAAAACCTTGCATAACATACATCATATTCTCCATATTCTGCTGTCTTTGCTGCTCAGGATTAAAGTGCAAGGCCATGTTAATAAGCTCCTTCTTCTTTGTTTGCAACTCAACAATTCTTTCTTCAATCGTCTTGGCACAAACAAACCTAATAACACTCACATCTCTCTCTTGGCCAATTCTGTAAACTCTTTCAATAGCCTGTTCCTCCACAGCTGGATTCCACCAAGGATCAACTATGAATATATGATTTGCAGCAGTTAGATTAATTCCTACACCTCCTGCCCTTAGGGAAATCAGCATAGCAACAATATTCTTATTATTTTTGAAGTCATCTATGTTCTTTACTCTATTCTTCATAGTAATCTTACCATCAATCTTGGTAAACTGTACCTCTTCTTTAGTTAAAAACCTCTCTATTAACCCTAGCATCCCTATAAACTGAGAAAATATAACACATTTCTCGCCCTTCTGAGCGACCTCCTTTACGGCATCTATAACTGCAGTCAGTTTAGAGCTCATTCTAAAATCTGCACTCTCAGAATCTATTAGTGACCTACTCTGCTCTATATTCTCCAAAGCAATAGACATCACATCATTATTATTGACAGTCTGCTTGCAAAGCGGACATTTTCCAGTCCTTTTAGTGCTTTCTGATAAGCAAGTTTTACAGAAAATGTGCCCACAACTCGTGATGACAGGATCAGTTATGTCTTCCAAACAAACACAACAAGGTTCTAGCTCTCTATCCTTGAGACTTTTAATAATATTATTCACAAACTCTGATTCTAATATAGACCTGGGTTTCTCATCTGGCTTTTCTTCCTCAATAGCTTTACTATCTTTACTATTCTTGTTCTTATCTTTTCTATTTAGTAGAGAACTGTCTGTTCTCTTCTCAAGGAATTTCAGAACGGCATTTTCTAGATTTCCTCTGTCAGTGAGATCCTCTTTCGTAAAGACCATAGAAGGATGATCACAAGTCTGTCTCAATCTTATTAATAGTTCGAAAACATGTGCATATTCATACTGCAGAGTTCTGCCTTGAACCATGTCATTAAACTGTCCTTGACTTCCACTAAAGAAGCAGTTATAGATGGTTCTTTCCTCACTGGTAAGCTCAACCATATGCACTTTAATCTCCTTCTTAGGTAGCTCTAATATAGTTCTACCATCCAGATAAGTAGACTGCTTAGTTCTTCTTAACAATATAGGCTTGATAATTCCTTGGACTAACCTTGAAGCCTCTTCTAGAGATTTGAAGTGGTTCACATAGGTATTCCACCAGAAATATTCACCCCAAGTTTCTAGCTTAAGGAAATGAAGCTGAGAATATAAGTCATCAAGTTTATTTTGTACTGGAGTTCCAGTCAAACACCACCTATACTCAGCATCTAACGCACCAGCAGCTTTGGAAGTCTTTGTGTTTTTGCTCTTAATATAATGAGACTCATCAAGAATAACTCTGAACCACTCCATTCTAAAAAGATCAGAGCTTTCCTTCTCTAGCTTTGCATACTCAGATTCTAACATGCCATAGGTTGTAACTACTACATCATAGTCACTAAGTCTAGATTTCTTCCTATTTGCTCCATAGTAGCTCAAAACAGTCAATGTATTTTTTCTAGAATGCTTACTGATCTCAGTCTCCCATTGATTCAACACAGTCAAAGGTACTACAATCAAAGTTCCTCCCTTATTACTCTCAGCGGCACCAAAGCCCATCATATCAAAACTATCCTTTCTCACCAACTTCTTTTCCTTTTTAACTTCTTCATCAAAGTCCTCAGGCTCTCTCCATGCATCGCTATTCACACTATTTTCACTATTCTCGCTTTCCCAAAATTTCATATCCTCATCACTATCCCTTCTCTTCAATTTTTTATTCTGTTTGAAATCTTTATTGTTATGCTGCTTGTGAGACTTTTTCCTATCCAATTTGCTGACTCTCCTTCTTTTATTATCATCACTGCTAGATCCACTTCCATCGTCATTAGAAGAAGACTCATCTCTATACTTCTTCTTATTCTTAGTATTTACCTCTCCAAATCCTAACATATCAAAGCTATCGCCTCTTTTTAGAACTTTCTTCTCCTTTGGCTTTGGCTT
>Ga0068627_1000046_pt1 | contig 17397 bp, 15 predicted proteins | sample InSIn1gowninarea_FD_77430 | JGI IMG/M metagenome (GOLD analysis project Ga0068627, IMG submission 77430) | Clean room microbial communities from NASA Spacecraft Assembly Facility at Jet Propulsion Laboratory, Pasadena, California, USA -... ... | reverse complement strand
TTAAACTATGTTAAATTTCTGTCTTTATCTTCAATTGTGGCGGGACGTTAAGCATTCGTTCATAAAGCTTTTGAAGAACTTGCATTAAATATTTATCCAATAGAAGTGATAAGAAAAAAAATGATAGCTGAAGGTATGGTAAATGAATTGGGAAAGCCAGTCTCCAGAAGTAATTTTCACCATCTTATTAGAAATGAGCTTTATACAGGTTGGATTGAGAAATTTGGTGAGAGACATAAAGGGAATTTCGAACCAATTGTCTCAGAAGGCTTGTTTCAACATGTGCAACAACTCTATAGTGGTAAGTTTAGTAAGAATAAGCGATACATAATCAACAGGCCGGAATTTCCTCTGCGCAAGTTCTTCAAACATCCGTCCGGAGAAATGCTAACCGGGGGTTGGTGTAGAGGGCGTAATAAAAAGTACCCATATTATCTCTTTCATAAAGTCAAGATCAGTATAAGAAAGGAAAATTTGGAGAACTTATTTAAGGGATGGCTTAACCAGTTTAAGATGGACATTAGTCACTTCGAAACCTTGAAGTCGTTTGTAAAATGCAACTTGGACAAAGGAATTGATGATAAGAAAATAGAAGTAGAAAGATTGAAAAACCGAATACCCGAACTTAAATCAAAACAAGCGGTATTACTGGAAAAGAATATTGAAGGAATAATTAGCAACCAACTTTGTCGCGAAAGGATTGCGGACTTAGATAATGAGATATACCAAATAAATAAGGCCATAGAAAGCAGGCTTGGGGGATCGACAAATTTTACCAGTATAGTTAGTAAAATAAGAGATTTAATGCTTAATCCGGGAGAAGTATGGGAAAAAGCTGGTTTTAATGAAAAAATCAAGTTGCAGTGGTTTTATTTCCCTCAAGGAATCGAATTCGACGGAATTGAAAGTAGAACCACTAAAATATGTAAACTTTTCAAGCTGGTTGAGCAAATTTCACCTCTAATATCCCAGGTGGTGGACTACCGGAATACAAAGTTAAACACATCAAATCTGCAAATTTCCCTCCCCTCTGCAGATAATGTCAGTGATGATTTATTCTTCGAAGAGTTAAGCAATGAGATCGTATTCTTATCTGAACTGTTTAAAACTGATCGTATCTCTGAAGATATTCTCACATAATATTTCTAAACAGGTAAGAGAGGGAAAATTGTTAAAAATGCAAATTAATTGCAGTTTGCGAAGGGCTTGAGACATTAATCGCGCTTATTGATTCAGTCAGCACCACGCTATTCACGTCTTTTAGTACAGTTGCCGGTGTACCTTTTATTAACGGAAGCGATTCATGCGGACATGAACCGATACACTAGGGCACTGGCAGGCTTAGGGTTTTTGGCTATCACTTATCAACACTATCGCGCGGAATAGCGGGCAAAAAAGCCGGGCGCCGGTTTGTAAACAGATGGGCAAAGATATAATACGTAAATTGACAGCCCTAAACTTACAACAATGAAAAAAAGTACCGGAACATTTCACCATATCTTACTTTTCATTCTTCTTGGTATCCTTGCGTCTTCTTGCGGCAATGCATATGCTCAAGGTAATAAACCTTATGTTCGAATGGTTAAAATGGTAGTTGATAGTCTTCAATTGGATAACTTTCGGGCTGCTCTCAAAGAACACGCAGGAGATGCCATTAAGAAAGACCCGGGAGTACTGACTTTCTATGCAGTTTACGACAAAGACAAGCAAAACAATGTAACAATATTTGAGATTTATGCAAGCGTGGCGGCTTATGAATCCCATAGTCAAACACCTCATCATTTAAAATACATATCCGTTGTAAAGAACATGGTACAATCGCTTGTGCTTACAGATGTTATACCGATTGCTTTAGAAACAAAGCTAAAGTGATAATTTAATGCAGGCAGCTTTTTGCTATAAGCCGGGGTGAATGAAATGAGTATTTCTATCACTGGCCACACGGATCTGTTACTAGCGCAGGTCTCCCAACCTGTGCTGGTTGTTTACTTATTCTATCAGAGCTAATACTTATTTAAATCAGTAGCGGCATAATTATTCTGTCGTTCCACTTACTTGTAAAAGCTGAGTAAAGATAGAAAGTTGCTTTTATGTTCTTTAGCCGCTATTGCTTAAAGCCAATGTTGGCAAACGTTTATTTTAGGGGGACGGCTAAAAGGTAGAGTACATCATTGGAACTTCCTTTAGCAACACCCACTTCCCAATCAAAAAGGGTATAGTTCCTAACTTCCCCAATCATTTGTTCTAGTTCGGAAACGGTATAAGTTCGCAGTACCGAAATAATTCCGTCCCATAAAACAAACAGAGGTATGATGGGAATTAAGTAGGTGAAAAGTAGGCGATCAAACGTAAACGGTTTTATGAATGGTGTCATCAGCAGGACGGCTATGGGTGAAAAGAGCCGTTGAATCAAGTTTTTGAAATCTCGTTGCTGTGCTTCAAATATTCCAATAGCCTGCTTATTGTCCACTGCATTTTGTAGAATAGCTTTGGCATCTTTTGGCCTGAAATGATGAAAGGAAAGAAACAGTGTGCGGAAGCCCTGTAAATGAGGCGGTATGTTCCTAGCATCCACTGAATAGTCAATGTACTCAAATATATCCGGTTGTTTAGCCTTTGTCGTTTTAAAGGCAGCAATGTTTGGGTAATAATCAGAAAGGATAATTCTTAAATTCTGAACCCTGCTTTTTAAGTGTTCTGAAAGTTTTACAAGTCCTCCCCCACCACCGGAGGCGATGTCAATAACAGTGTGATTTATACTGCTTTGAACGCCTTTTAAAAGTAGAGGCGTTACCTCTTTGTACATGTCAAATGCATTGGCTCCAAACTGTAAAAAGTCCGTTCCATAGTTCCTTAAATTCTTAGGGAACCAAGGCAAATCTTCAAATTCAAATGCGTGTATCCGTCTCACTGTAAAATGTTAGCTAACGTTTAGTGTTTATAAGGTTGTGGCAATTGAAAAACGTTAGTTTCAATTAACCACAAAAGCAAAATAGTGATTTAAAGTCGAATGCTTAACGTCCCGCCACAATTGAAGATAAAGACAGAAATTTAACATAGTTTAACTACTTGTCATAGTATCCATCTTTAGAATTAGAACTATTATTGAGCAGTAATTGTACACCAACGTCTTAAACCTCTTCATGAGAAAGTTCTTCGTCTTTTGCCTATGCTGCTGTCTTTCTACAGTCATAAAAGCACAGTTATCCCCTTCCGCAATTATCAAGGGAATTGTCAGTGACTCGGCTAAACGCCAACCCCTTGCTTATGTGACCATAACAATTGAAGATGCAAAGACAAAAGAAGCAATAAAAACTTCGACAACAAAGGAAAACGGAGTTTTTGAAATAGCTACTTTAAAAGACAAACAAATGGTAATTGTATTTTCAATGACAGGTTATGAAGAAAAAAGACAAGAGCTAATAACTCATAATGCTGTTACTGACCTTGGAGCTATTTTGCTAAAAGCATCGTCTAATGAATTAAAAGGTGTAACAGTTACCGGAACAAGAACGCTGATTAAACAGGAGGTTGATCGTATTTCATTTGATGTTCAGGCAGATCCTGAAAATAAAGTAAATAATGTACTTGACATGCTACGCAAAGTCCCACTTGTATCAGTAGACGCATCAGATAACATTAAGCTGAAAGGAAGTTCTAATTATAAGATACTCATTAATGGAAAGACTTCATCGCTTGTTGCTATGAATCCGACAGACGTATTTAAGTCAATGCCTGCCAGCAATATTATTAAAATAGAAGTAATAACAACGCCGCCTGCCAAATATGATGCAGAAGGCCTTGCAGGAATAATCAATATTATCACAAAGAAAAACATGGATCAGGGCTATAACGGAAGTGTCAATACGAGATATAATTCTGTTTACGGCCCGGGAGTAAATCTTAATGCTACCATAAAGCAGGGGAAATTTGGTTTCAATGGTTATGTTGGTTATAACAAACAAAATCACCAGGAAGTTGCTTATGGATATAACAGGGTTACGCTTCGCCCTGTAAGTACCTCACTTATCCAGGACGGTAGACGGGCAAATGGTGGTAATAATATTTATGGTAATGCAGAACTAAGCTTTGAAATCGATACCCTTAATTTAATTACAGCAGCCTTTTCAAACTACCATGCAAGCAATTCGAGGAATAGCAACCAAATAACACGTGTTTTTGACGGGAGCAATGATATTCTTCAGCAGTATAAATTATATAACACCGGTGCTTCCGATTATACTGGCAATGATGTCTCGTTAAACTTTGAAAAAGGGTTTAAACGAAACAAAGAACAACTTCTTACGACTTCTTATAAGTATGGTTCATCAAAGAATACGCAAAACACTGCAGCAGATTTTCTTGAACAGACAAATTTTAATACGCCCGACTATCGCCAATATAATAACTCAGGAAGTAAAGAACATACCATACAAGTAGACTACGTTCATCCTTTAAAAACCCTGAATATAGAAGCTGGTGCTAAGGTAATAGTAAGAAGGAATTTTAGTCTTTTCACCACTGACAATTATAGCGATGTAGCAAAGGAATATTTGAACGACTCCACTCAAACCAATAATTTCAACTACCGGCAGAATGTGTATAGCGCGTATAACTCTTACCAGTTGAAACTTAAAAAGCTGGTTGTGAAAGCTGGTTTGCGATTAGAACACACAACAGTAAACGCTGACTTCACGTCGACAAGTAGTAGTATAGAGCAAGAGTACACTAACCTGGTACCTTCATTATCATTTCAGCGAAACTTTAAAAATAGCAACAGTTTCACTTTTGGATTTAGTCAACGCATCCAACGTCCCGGCATATGGCAACTTAATCCTTTTATAGACCGTTCGAATCCCAAGTTTATTAATGTAGGTAATCCTGGCTTAAAGCCAGTTATTAACCGAAACATTGAGCTTGGTTACAGTAATTTTTCAAAAGGTTCCATCAATGCGGGAATAAGTTATTCATTTGCTAACAATACAGTAGAAAATGTAACCAGTATTGGTACTGATACTATTACCACTTCTACTTATCAGAATGTTGGTAGCAATCGCGGATTAGGTGCTACTCTTAATATGAATTATCCTTTTACCCCTAAACTCACTATAAATATAAATGCGCAGTTATTACATGTCTGGCTAAAAGGCACTTACAATAACCAGTTTTACAATAACAAAGGCTACCAGGGGCACATCTTCACTTACGCAACCTATAAATTCGAAAAAGGTTACAGGGCTTCAATGAATTTGGGGTTTGACAGCAGGTATGTAATGTTGCAGGGTAAAGACAACTATTATATTTTCAGTGCTCTTAGTGGCTCAAAAACATTGTTCAAAGAAAAGGCAACTGTATCCATTTCGATAAATAACCCACTTCGTAAATTTATAAGACTTGATTATTATACCAGCTCGCGTGATTTTAGCCAAGTAAATTATAATGATAATTACTACAGGACAGTAAATGTAAGCTTCAATTATAAATTTGGTAAGTTAAACAGCAGCATAAAGAAAAATAAGCGTGGTATCAGCAATGATGATGTCAGTGGTAATGGTTCAAGGCAATAGGTCTAAATTATTAAAAAGATAAAAGATCGTCGTATGTTGCGCAGATCAGCAGCGATGCTATTTTTCTGCTTAATAGTGCCTTACTAATGAAGCTTTTTAGAAGATATCAACACACTCGTTTCTTTGATACCGAAAGTCTAAAAATATTTGACACTGTAATATTGTCGTGTGTTGTACTTGCTTTATTCCGAAGTGTATTAACAGTTTACAATAACTATAACGAGGTTCGTTGTGAACAATGGACAACTTTAACAAGCGTTGTCAACTTAATTACTGTTGTCATTTTGTGTTTCTTCAACTCCTTATTTTTCTCTTTATAGTGTCCGCCAAACCTTCTATAGCCACTTCTAAATCTATTGAATTGGTGTAGTCTTTATTAAATTTCAATCTTTTCCAATCAATTTTTTCGATTGGGCTTAAATCATTTAGTATAGTTTTACTCTCTTCGTCATAAGCATCACTTATGTCTACCTCTCTCCAAAGAAGAGGGATGATATACCTTTTCCTATCGCCTGAGTTTTCTAACGATTTAAAATACAGGTACTCAGCTCTACACATTGGACGAGATAGCCAAACAGGTGATAATAAAATAATCAGAACGGTTGCTTCGTGCAGTTGTTGTTTAAGCACGTCATTGAAACTTTCACCTGCTTCTATGGAAGTTTTATCTAAGAAGATCTGCACCTCCATATTCAGACATTCTTGTAATGATTTTTCAAGTGCTGTGTGAAAGTTCGTGACTGCATTATAAAAATCTTTGACACGTGCATAACTGATGAAAGCTATGGTTGACATTATAGAGTTTTTATTGTTATGGAATGGGGGTTTTCGAAGATTTGTCTTTGAATTATTCTTGAGTCTTACGCATTAAATTTAGGTCGTATTACTCCTGTTTTCAACTTATTTATTAAGGGCAAGTTGATTGAGTTTGTCTTTCACTCGTATAACATACGTTCCATTAGCTAGGTATGATAAATTCAGCATAGACGTTCCGCTTCCCTGTCCCCATATAGTGTCTTTCCGAACTTTCACAATTTCATCCTTAAATTAAAGAAATGATTTTGCTAATTAAAAAGTGAACGGCTTTCCTTATCCTACAGCGAATTATTGTTTCCTAATGTAATTTTCTAATAGGAAAAAAAGAACAAGGGAGGGTAAATTGCTTGCTATAAAAGCAAAATCAGATCACGCCAAGCTTCATAGGTTTACCGTATTATCTTTTCAACCACTTACCTTTTGTAATCGCAGACCGCCCAGTTATGCCCTTAAGTGTTCTCGGCTTTAATATTTCATTGCCTATGCATACAAACACTCTCAGAATGAGTTTAACTGTTCCTGGTTTTAATATGCAGACATTTCTTCAGTTAGGTATGCATGCAATTCGATTCTGTATTGATATATTCAAAACAAAACCGTACATTTCATTATTAGCTTTCACTCAACTTCTCGTAAACAAGAACTTGGTTTATTTTTGAGTTAGCAGTCATCATCACAGCCAGTAATAGGTCGCGATAATTTTGAATATCGATGAAAAATAGGACAATTAAATATATGGCCTTGATTTTCTTTTCCTGTTCATCAATCTTTTTATCAACTGATGCTCAGGGATTAGCAAGCTACATACCTCGAATTGTTCCTAGCCCAACTATTTTATGCGAAGGTGATATATTGACACTATATATTAATGACGCCTATCCTAAAGAAGGCGGTAGTCCAATTGATTCACGTCCATTAATAATGCAGGACCGGATGTATTCAGAAGGAGCAACTGCCTGTAATTATTCTGGAAAGGAATATTATTTCGATGCAACAGGAATCCTACCACAAGTAACCGGTGATAATGTTCTTTCTGTTGACACAATTAATACTGGTACTATTTGTAGCCCCACCTACTCAATAATCATAAAAGCGAAGCCATCAAAATCAGGAACTTATAGGATAAATTGGAAGGCAAAGTATACATTCAACAATTATCCATCATATCCTACCGGAAGCTATGATATTTATGAATATGATGCAAGTATCTATATTCAAGTTGTAAATCTTTCTAAGCCAAGTATATCTGCCAGCAAGCAAATCATATTACCAACCGAAACATCGACTCTCACTGCAACAGGATGCAGTAATTCAAGTGATTACCAGTGGAAAGATGATTGTCAAAATATGAACTGGAATCTATTGGGCAACCCTTTAAACGTAAATGAAGGTAAATATAGAGTAAGATGTACTCAAGCAGGATGTATGGGAGAACCTAGTGACCCCGTTGAGGTGGTGGTTAAACCTATTTTACCTACTTCTACTTGTAATTTGGGGGAAATTGACGAAAATGGATATTTAAAAAATCGAGAAGATTATCATGAATATTTTAAAGTAACAGAAATCTGCGATAAAAGTGAAGCCGGCTGTACGGTTCAAAATATCTTTAGCTTAATGAAATCTGATTACCGTAATACCGCTCCGCAATGGGGCGATTTTACTTTATTAAAGACTACGTCCTCATTGGGAATGAAATTGATGAGTTCTACAACTAAAAAGCCTTCTTCAAATTGTTTACAAGTAACCCTAAAAACACCATTTTCTTATCCTTTTAGTCTTTCGCAGTTCGGTAAAATAATAATTCCTTGTTTAACAAACAATGGTAATTATTTTGGAGACCCGATTGTTCAAACTGTTGATGACAATTCTTACTCAATTTCAAATATCACTCTTCCCGGACATCCCTTTCACCCGGGTAAAGTGATAAATACGATTTATGAAACCGACTGCAAAGTGTATATTAAAAGCATTGGTTTAGGCAATAGTAATGTTTATGAATGCTGTAAAGAATGCGGAATATTAATGGCTCAAATAAACAAAAGTTGGGGACTATCAATTTTTGAAAACGTTGCAATTCGTTTAAAAAAACTTTTTGATATAGCTAAATAAAAGAACAATGAAAGCTGCTATTTTTCTCTGTATATGTGTATATACTTTTAACGGATATTCTCAGTATAACGATATTAAAAATAAAATCTGGAGGGTAAATAGCATAATTACTATATCAGAATCAAACGATACCACGCATTTATTTCAAAAAGATAGCCTTAATAATTTAGATCAGTATAAAATTTCCTTGAGGTTTACGACGGATAGCACTTACGAAGGCAGTAATTTTCTAAACCAGCAGATAAATGGTACCTGGACTAAGATTAATCAAGATACTATTGTTATAGAAAACGACACTAGTAAGATAGTAAATATTTCAGGGCAGAATGTGCTTTTGATTCACCCTTATGATTATTATGAATTAAATAATGTAGTTAAACAAGGAATTGTTGTTACTAGTTTAATAGTGACTGAGACACAGATTGAGTCTTTGAAAAGCAGTGTTTGGCAAGATCCAACAGGTTGGTCGTGTCAGTGTATACCTTCGTATATGGACAATGTTACTATTAAATCTGGACATAAAATCACTTTACCTTCTGAAAGCGCCGAATATTGCAATAGGTTATTACTGGAACCAGGTGCCAATTGTGAAGTTTTGTCAAAGTTATTGATATCAAATACCATTAATGTAGGACAGTGATAGCACATTTATAAGTACCCTGTAATATTTTATTTACCTGCAATCGTACATTGCCTTTAATAGCCTTCTCCAATTTCCATATGCCCTTTTCCCGAAAGGCTGGTATGATCTGTCGCTTTGGTTGTGAAGCAATACTTTCAATGAAAGCTTATGCTTTTTGGCGTAGTCAGAGAGACGCAGGATATTTCTCCTTTCAGATAAGTATCACCTTTATGTAATGCTTCTAATAATGCAAAAGAAAGAACCTTGTTCATAATCGTTGACCGGTCCTTGTCTTTAAATTCGGTAGCTAAGTCAACTTTAGGAGCGAATGAACATCCAGCGATGCTGGCTGCAGCGGAATTATTTCGAAAGACAGAAATGATATTAGAGATTTGATTGGCGAGTTACGATTAAAATATTTCTAGCCAGTGTTTTAAATATTGTACACTTCACTTTTTGATTATTGCTTTAAGCTAACTGAAGTAATTACATTATTAAGAAAAAAAGCGGCAACATTAGTTTGCCACTTTTGTCTCTTAATAAAAAAGTCACATTAATAATAGGGTGCTTTTATTTCACTGGTACCAATTTAGATTTTAATTCTTTTGAAACGTCTTTAATGTCAACAATGCTTAACGTTGGTGTAGTTGGAGTTGAAGTCGCAGCTGTAGATTTTACTAACGTCTCATCAATCACAGGGTCTGCAATTCTCCACATCGCGCCTGTGGCAGGGTCGATAATTAGCATTCCTATTGCTCCACCTAAAAGTAAATTACCAAAATACCAGCCGTTTAGGTTGTAATTAATTGGAACAATCTTTTCAGCAAAACCAACAGAAGATAGTTTTACTTGATATTCAGCTTTAGAAAAATAACCGGCACCGGATTTCAAAGTCACCTCTGTCGGGCTTTGTCCTTTGTAAACTTCTTTTCCCTTTTTGTCTGTTATACTAATATTCGCACCGGCCGGATTTGTGCGAATAGAAACTGGATAGGCTGACTTGCTAACAATGGAAGCACAGCCTGAAAGTAAAACGGTCGTGGCTGATAGTAGAATAGTGGTTTTTAGTAAAACTCTTCTCATAATTTTTTTTTTCTTTTCGCCTACTCTTCTAATATCAGTTTTCGGCTTAAAGACCTTTTAAGACGGCTAAAATAAGGGTAGTTTATACAATCCGTTGTTACAACGTGAAATATTTTTTATTGTGTCTCGGGGCTTAAATTTAGATTAAACCTTTGCCCTATCGATTGCATTCCTCAAAAACGCGGACTACTTTACATTAAACATTTGTCATATGCAGGCTAAAGACATGCTAGCGCACAAATTTCCCCCTTTGTCCTTAAACACCATTCTAATGTACTTGGTTATGCCGATAGGATTTTTTTTCGTCCTGGTTTTGTGGTTGTATGAAAAAGGCACGGAGTTGATAACAAAGTTTAGATAATACAACATTAAACTTTTCTATTATGGGCTTCATTCCTGAAAAACCGTCCTATTTTACTTTAAAGAATTTGCATATGCAAACGAAAAAAGTGCTGGGATTTATCGGTACAAAATGGAAGCTTGTTTATTGTGATAATATAGGTTATAGAAAAGACAATTAAGGCCTTCAAGCGAACCATAGGGTTCTTTAAATTTAAAAGAAAGAAATAGTTCTCCTGAATCTTCTCCCTACCATTACAATTTTTACAGGCGAAAATTACCATTATAATCTCTTGCTATTTGCTGCTGCTAACCTAAAGCATTCTCACTGTGCTAATTTCAAGTTGGGATCCTGAGTTGGAGTGCGCAGGAAAAAATGCAAATGGGTAAAGTACTTGACTTTTATAATAGCTTTATGATACAATTGAAACATACACAAGGGAAGGCACTTCATAAGGTTTTGTCCTTATGCGGTGCTTTTTCATTTATACTCCTATTTTCCCTTTTAAATTGTGCATATAATTGATTTTTTCTTTTGCTTCATTTTTTAAAAGCTTTGAGCATGTTTTGATATAGGGACTTAGTACCATCTCAAGTTTTCTCAGTTCATACAAATATTTGACTAAAGAATAGAAATCTCCATCACTGGTAACGATAATGGCTTTATCGTAATTGTCTTTTTCAACAAGTGTCTGAAGCACCAAATCGGCATCACAATTACCCTTTGGGTTTCCGGTGTCGGAATAGATAACAGGTTTGAAAATTAAAATATAACCGGCTTTTTGCAGTTCAGAATAAAGAGATCGGTGGGAGGGAATGTAACCGATAAAAAGATAGGCAATCTTCACGTTATATTTATCTTTCAAATACACTCGAAATTTTTGCCAGTCAAGTTTCCAACCAAGTGATTTTATTCCTCTATATAAATTTTGAGCATCAATAAATGCAAAATTATTCACTCTATTATTCTACTATAAACTTCCCTGAACGAAAACAGGTAGATAAGGCCGGTAATAACTTCTTTACACCCTTTATTCATAGTCATAGCAAAGCTTATATGCATTAATTAAACTTTTATATAACGGTGTAAGACCTTAAATGCTACAATACTATTAAAAAGTATTATGGCATCTTCAAAAAACAGGAAGCATAGCACTGATGATCCTTTAACAAATAAATTTGCTCAGTCTCTGCAAAAGATTGGTTACCGATTTCCTTTATTCTCAGTCTTCGATGATTTTCTTACTATGACTATTGCAGCATGTACTCAAAATCTTCAAACAAAAAAGTCTTGGTATGAAGAGGAGTATCTGCAGACGATTGCGAAGTATAAAGACTCGGAATTGAGGCATGAGTTTCCAAAAGCATTTGCATCATTAATTTTAGAAATGGAAGAAAGATATGGTTCTTCACTAGGTAATGACGTATTAGGCGAATTCCATGAGCAGAATTTTTCTAATGAAAGAAACGGCCAATATTTTACGCCCTATCCTATTTGTCAATTTATGGCTTCCACTACAAATGCAAAAGTTGAACATGTTACTAATTGTATATTCCGATGAAAGTGAGCCATCATTCCGGGCAAAGTGAGCCACCCGGTTAAGAGCGTATTTTAAAGGTCTAAAACTAACTGTTTTTCTTTGTTCTTAAGGATTCTCCTTTTAGTTCTATTCGGTTTGCATGAGCTGTCATTCTGTCCATTATTGCATCGGCCAGGGTTGGTTCTTTTATATATTCATACCATGCTTTTACGGGTAATTGTGATGTAACAATAGTTGCTCCTTTTGCATACCGGTCTTCCATTATTTGCAGTAAGGCAAGCTTCATATTATGGTCGAGGGGTTGCAGTCCAAAGTCATCCAATATAAGCAGTGGTGTTTTAGCTATTTGATTTAACCATCTGATATAGGTTCCGTCTAATCTTGCACCTGCAAGCGCTTCTATAAAACGGTTCATTGCAAAGTAGGTGGTACGGTAGCCAAGCATACAGGCTTGTCGTCCTAATGCACACGCCAGGTAGCTTTTTCCGCATCCGGTAGATCCGGTGATGAGTATGTTTTGCCCTTTGTCAATAAAACTTCCATCACAAAACTGGAGTAACTGTTCTTTGGTGATACCGCGGTCTGCACTTGTTTTTACCTGCTCGGGCAAGGTGTTGTAACGCAGTTTGGATAAGCGCAGAAAGAGCTGGGTTCGCCCGGCAAGGCGGTATTGGGTTTCGGCATCGGTGAGCATACCCATAAGCGTATGGGCTTCAGGGTGCTGATGTACAGGCTGGTCAATTACTGCCTGGTATAGCTTAGACATACCAAAGAGTTTTAACTCCTGCATCTGTTCTACGGTACTTTGTGTGTTCATGTTTTTGTTTTAATGTATGAATGTATTGGGGTGATTAATTGTACGCTTCTGGTCCTCTCAGATTATTGTGGTCCGGCATATTGAATAATAAAGGCTGTTCGTACTGCAGCGTGTCGAGGTTGTTGATAAGAATATTATTGATAGTAGTGTAGCTGTAGTTCTGTCCTGTTAATGCTCTTTTGCAGGCTGCTTCTACACGCAAAGCAGAGTATGCTTTTACGAGCCGCAGGATACCAAGACATGCATTGTAGGTTTGTTCGGGGAATCTTCTTGCCTTTAATACACCTTGTATATACAGGTGAGCAGAGGGGCCAATTTGTCCGGCTTGTTCTAAAAAATAAGTTGCTGTCCATCCCTTTTGCTCTGCGTAGCGTTGGTGGCTTTCGGGCATGTGTTCTTTAATGGTTGTAAAATCGTGGGGTTTGTAACTGCGCTTGTGCAGAGCGATTCGTTTGTGCTCATAATATATCTCTACCGTATCAGTATCATAAACGGCATTGACCGATTTACCAATAAAACCAAAGGGTACACTGTAGTGGTGCCAGTTCTCGCCAAGGGTAATATGATAGTTCTTTTGCACTTTTGCCTTTGCTGCATGTTTGATAATATATTGTTCGGCAGGCAGCGGCTGAAGCAAGGGTTTTTCATTCTTTATAAAACACTCCATTCGGCTGTAATCTTTCTTTTGAAAGGGCCGATGGTGATGGTCTTTGAGTTGCTCAACAATATGTGCATTGAGTTCACTGAGACTAAAAAACGTTTTATCACGCAAGGGAGCATATATGCGCTGGTACACTAGCTTTACTTCATTTTCCACCGATGCTTTATCCTTAGGCTTACGCACCCTGGCAGCAAGCAGGCTGGTATTATTATGCAGTGCCCACCCAAGCAGGGTATCGGTAAAAAGCGGTTCGTACCGACAACTTTTGCTTACGGCGGTTTTCATATTATCGCACTTGATGCTCTGCGGTACTCCGCCAAAATAAGCAAGGCATAAGTTGAGGGCTTTTATAACATTGGGTTGGGTAGCATTGGGAAGGGCTACGGCAAAGCTGTAGCCGCTATAAGGCAAGACGCCAACAAATACAGGACAGCTAATAACCTCTCCGCTTGCCTTATCTACATACGATAAATTATCCCCTGCAAAATCAACCATCATCACATCGGCAGGCTTATGCTCAAAATGCATGGTCGCCTCATGTACCTTTCTGTACTGCTTAAAAAGATCGCAGAACTGCGAGTACTCATACCCTTCAGTATTGTCTTTTTTATACTCCTGCCAGAGCAACTGCTTGGTTACACCGGTACGTTTAAGTTCTGCAAGAAAATAAGGTATACGGCTTTTAAAATCTCCATTACGGCTATCTGCCTGCATTTGCTTTGCATCAGCATAAGCGATGGCGCTAAGGCCGCAATCGTCCATTTGCTGTAAAGCCTCAAGACTAAAAGCACATGCATAAAAGCAATCTGTATACTGCTTAACTGTATTGCGGGAGATTTTCAGTTCCCGTGATATTTTGCGGCCTGAATAACCCTTTAGTAATAATTGAATGATGATGCGTACTTGTTGCATTGTTACCAGTTTATTAGACATCTCCTTGCTGTGTTATTGAACAGTAAAGAAATGCTTACTTAGTAAATGAAATTGTACGCTCTAAGCGGGTGGCTCAGTTACGCCGGAATGTCATAAAGCCATCCTTTTCACAGGTGGCTCAGTTTGCCCGGAATCCAATTTTATTAATCCTTGTTAGGGGCAATTGGAGTATGCTTTGCAGGTGGCTCAGTTTGAGCGGAACAGGTGGCTCAGTTTGCAGCGGAATATGCACTAATGAAGAAAAGAAGCCACTAAGGATTATTGATCCCTCATGTGGTTCAGGAAGAATGTTACTTGCATCGCGTCATGTTAATGGTTCTGGTCATGAATATTACGGTATTGATATCGATCGAACATGTGTAAAGATGACTGCGCTCAATCTTTTCTTAAATGGTGTCTGGAATAGTGAGGTAATGTGCGCTAATGCATTAATTCCTGATGATTTTGTTATTGCCTACAGCATTTCATTTGTCCCAATTGGTATTTTTAGAATTGAAATAAAGGAAAATTCTAAGCTGTGGCATTTGCAGCAATCTTCTTTCCAGGTCAACAATTCTAAAAAAACTGCTTCTGATATTATTTCAGATCCAACACCTTTTAATGAACGAAAAAATAATGATGCTACTCAGCTTGACTTATTTTAAAGTAATCAACTCCACGAATTGTGGAGTTTTTTGATAGTTGTACCTTAAGGGTCAAAATTGCGATCTAGGTAAGATGCTTATAAATTTTTTCGCCAAAAAGCTTCTCAATAGATATGACTTTAATGATTGATCTAATGGCAAGTCGGTATTCAAAAGAACTAGGGTTTAGTCGAACCAGGGAGATCATAATGTGAATTGACATGAAAGAATGCATTACAACATCTTTAAATTTTAGAGATACAGTTACGGAAGAAAAAGCGGCAAACCTTTCAACAAATAATTAAAACGCTTTATTTTTCAACTATAGCTTTCTATCTTTAACTACGCTGATACTGTCCCCGCCCTTTATTGCCTCCATTTTACTGCTCTTTTCTTAAAATCATTGCTATGTCCAAATATGAATTGAACGTGAAGATCGATAGGTATGATAGTGACTATCAGGAATTATTAAGTTCTCTTCTTTTGAAGGAAAATTTAATCGAACAGGCCGAATTTCTTAAACCAGGTGATAAATATTATAACGTATATGAACGTAAAATTTTAATAAAATTCTGCGGCTTATCTGGCTTGTCCCTCATTGGAGGTACTGAAACTCAAAATGATATAGGAAAAAGAGCGCTTTCTGTAACTAATTTTTTAAATCTTATCTCCAATAGTGACGGTATTGTGGAAGAGTTAAATCAAAAGTATAAAACATATTTAGATGTAAAAATACTATTTGCTTACCCCTATTCCGATTTTATGTATGATTTGATCCAGGCGGAAAAATTCAGACCTATAGGAACAAGTATACAATGCCTCCTTGATGAAAAAAAATATTTATACGACTTCAGCGTACTTCATCGCCTTACTTTATTAGACATATCCAATTCTACAACTGTTTTACATTTAAGGAGTTCACTGGATAAAATACAAGAAAAGGTTAATGTAAGTAATGGGGTTATAAATAGTAAGGGTTCCCCTAACAGAGTAATAGTGAAATTTTCCCCAATTAATATTTTGACATGTTTTCTAAAAATAAATCATAACATTTTTGTCGATCCTTATGTCTACTCGAAAAACAGTCATGAAGACCAATACCTTTCTTTGATTTCACCGGTATCATATATACGCATTCCCGGAATCCCAGCTGATTACCGTAAATTAGATAAGAGCGACCGGAAAATATATAAACATTATTGTAGTTTAATTAGCCACTTTAGATACTTATGGCATCACCCATTGACGCTATATTCAACTGATGCGACTAATTATAATAAAGGGCAAAATAAAACTTTGAGCAATATTAAGCCGCCTAAAAGCATTTCGTATTTGACAAAATCCGAACATTTAGAAAGTATGTGTGCGCCACTCAAAACATATTCAAGGGCAGAAATAGATTTATGGCGACAACATTGCAAAAACGAATTATTAAGATATTGTAGTAAATTTATTAAAACTACAAGGGACCATCTCACCGGTCCTGATCAAGTTGGAAAAATTAACATTAAACCAATTAGAATTTTTATTGTTGGTGCTTGGCAGGGCGGTGCACCTAATGAGTATATGACGTTAATCGAAGAATTTATAACTAATAAATTCCTTAAAGCAAATAATAAGGGGTTGCGACTAATTCCAGAACTGATTAATGCGGAAAACGGAACTGAGTTCAGAAAATTAGTTTTCGAAGGCCTCAACTCATCTCAACTTGCAATCGTAGTACAAACTGATGATTACCCGAAGACTAAGGTTAAATTTAGCAGACCAAATGTATATATCGAAAAAGGATATTTAATGGGAAGGTTAGGTAAGAAAAGCAGCCGTTCAACAGAAAAGGAAGATCAAGAACCTGTATTTGTTTTCATAAAAGAAGGTACAGAAGATAGCTCCGACACCAATAATATTACTCAAACTTCATTTACTAACATTGAATATTTTAGACTGCAATTTTTTACATTAGTAAAATGGTTATGGGAAATTTCGGAGCTGAATAGCGATTACGCCTTGGAAATTTTAGAAGAGTATAATGTTTTAATAAGTTCGGAAGTGAAAGAATCGACGGATGAAAACAGAAAGCAAACACTTACAATATTTTTAAATCTAATTCGAAGATTTAAAACGCAAATCACGGATTGGACAATTATTTATCAAGAAAGAATAACTCAACTAGCGAACATGTAATTAGAGTAATTATAACGCACAAATCGCTGGTCCTTTTCACTTAACTGTCTACAGGTGAAACCTCTATAATATCTTCTATAAGATATGCCTTACTTATCCACAGCA
>Ga0068627_1000039_pt1 | contig 18162 bp, 10 predicted proteins | sample InSIn1gowninarea_FD_77430 | JGI IMG/M metagenome (GOLD analysis project Ga0068627, IMG submission 77430) | Clean room microbial communities from NASA Spacecraft Assembly Facility at Jet Propulsion Laboratory, Pasadena, California, USA -... ... | reverse complement strand
CTGGATTACCATGAGTCGAACCCGGAATACCTGGCATTTCATAAAAACACGTTTGTTGCCGATGAGCTGTTTGTTCAAATGATCATTGGCAACAGTAAGGATGAGAAGCTCTTGAACAGCATTGAAAACAGTGAAAAGCGGTTTACCATTTGGGAAACCCAAAACAGTGCACACCCAAAAAATTTACGTAAAACAGACCTCGGCGCTATCCTGAGTTCTGATGACTTATTTGCCAGGAAATTTGACGAGGATGTTGATACAGAAATTCTTGATTTAATTGACGAAAAAATCTTAAACCGTCCCTCTGCAGTAAAAAATGAAAACGTCAATATGACAGCAGCCTGAATTTTCGCTTCAGCTTTCAATTGAACCGGCAACGTTTTAAATAACTCTCTCCTCCAATTTGTATGAAGATAATTGCGGTTATTGTTACCTACAACCGATTGATGATGTTGAAAAAATGTCTGCAGGCTGTGCATGAACAATCACATAAGCCAGATGCTATCCTTGTTGTCAACAACGGCTCTACAGATGATACCCGGCATTGGTTAGTGGATCAACCAGTGATTACACATCACCAGGATAACCTGGGCGGTGCCGGAGGATTTTCCGCTGGCATCAACTTGGCTTACCGCCTTGGCGCCGACTGGATATGGCTGATGGATGATGACACCATACCAAATAGCGATGCACTGGGGCAGTTGGTGGTGGCACTTCACCACTTGGGAAAGCATCAAGGAAGAGTTGGATTTTTGTCCAGCATGGTTCAATGGACGGACGGCAACATTCATGAAATGAACCGGACGTATCTGCTCAAAGAAAAGAGCAAGATGGAGGCATTTTCATTTGCAAGTGAAACGAATTATCCGCTCATACAGTTCGGCACATTTGTATCGATGCTGCTTTCGTCAAGAGCAGTGGAAAAAATTGGCTTGCCTATAAAAGAATTTTTTATCTGGTGTGATGATGTTGAGTTTTCAAAACGAATCATCGCCAATGGTATGGCAGGCTTAGCCGTTGAAGACAGCATCATCTCCCACGAAACGCCAACGAATCACCAAAGCAACGTATTCATTGATCCGGCCGCTTCGATTTGGAAGTTTGAATATGGTTTACGAAATGAATTATTTACCAAACGCATGCACGAAGGAGAATGGAAATTCTGGCTTTCCTGGCTTCACCGCATGCTCATTATGCCGTTTCGCATTGTCATCAGGCGAAAGGATCATCAATGGTCATTTATCAAACTTGTTTGGAGAACAAGTATAAAAGCAATTTTTTTTCATCCCCCAATTGCAAAAGCAGAACAACGGAATTCAAATCATTCCTTAAACGCGTTAAGCAATAATACCAGTTCAACCAATCTCCGTAGCATAGATTCTATTTCATCGTAAAGACCATTTCCATTCCTTTAAATGTGTTAAAACTGTAGATGAGCTATCAATTTCCTTAGTGTTGAGGTTAAGCCCTGCTTTACTTGCAACCGAAAAGGGAAAACAGATTAAGCCAGTTAATTGTGTTTAAGCATTGTGGATGCCGGGTATAGGATTTGTGAACATCAATGGGGAAAAGGAAAACGATGCAAGTTGTGTGTTGTATAACTTGGCAAAACTTTATAAGATCACAAGGCTTATGTCTGTTTAAGCTTTTCACTCAAATCACATCCAAACAACAAGCAATTTTCGTAGGTATTGTAAATGAGTAAATGATGAAAACCTTTTCAATTGCGGAGTTGGAAAAATATTCTTTGATAAAAGCGCATACGTTTCGAACGTGGGAACAGCGGTTTGACGTTTTCAAAAGCACACGAGCAGACAACAACCGTCGCGTTTATACAATTGAGGAACTTGAGTTCCTTTTAAACTTTTGTCTTCTCAACCGCTTAGGCAATAAAGTTTCTGAACTTGCCATTTTAAGTAAGAATGCAATTGAGGTAAAAGTGCTAGGACTCAAAGGGAACTCCGCGAAACAGGAACAACTCATCAATCGACTCATCGTTGACATGTTTTCCTTGGACATAGAGAGGTTTGAACTTACACTGAAAAACTCGTTATCAAGTTGGGGCACAGAGGAAACAGTTGAAGAAATCATTCTTCCGTTTTTAGAACGGCTTGAACTTTTCTCCTACAAAGGCCGCACGTCAAGCGAATATCATTTTGTGGTAACGGCTATCCGAAAAAGGCTTTTACTGGCAATCGATACAACAAGCCTGCAACAGGCTAATTCGAAATCAGTGCTTCTTTTTCTGCCTGAAGGGGAGCATTATGATCTTTTACTTCTTTACCTAAATTATAAATTACGGAAAACAGGCTTTAATGTACTCTACCTTGGTACAAACATATCTGCAGCCAATTTGCATTATACTTTAAAACACCGGAAGCCCAATTTTGTGGTCACTTATGTTCCATCAAATGACGAAAAATACATGAAGAAGTTGCCAACTTGGTTTTTGCACGAGGACAATTCAACTTCATATTTTGTTGCCACTGCAACACTTTTTGAAAAGCAATCTTCTTACAAAGCCAAATTCATTTCTTACAAAGAAATTCTTCGTGAAATGGTGCCGGTTTCATCTGACTCCTTTTTTGATGCTTAAAAATGCTCCCCTTTGAACGTTTTCGTGCGATTTCATCACTCCATACCAGTTGAACTTATAAAATAAGTTTTTCTGAGTTTTAGTCTGTAATTAGTAGCTGCAGAGGATTGAATGTACACGGTGTTTGTTTAGGGTTTGTCCATCCTGCATCAATAATCAAAATTCTAGCAGCTTCGAAGAATTAATGATTTTGCACTCAACATTTCGGAGTAAATTATTATGCAGATCGTGTTTTGTTTCATGCCGTCAGCACTATAAAAATTACTGTCAAATTGGATTGCAAAATCTGTGATCAAATATTTAAGGTTTCCTGCTGATGTCTTTTACGTCAAACTTCACTTCTCCTTAAACAAATACAAAGATTAAAAGCAATTATCAGGCAGGTATGAATTTTATAAGGATAGAATTTAAATTCTAAAAGAATGCGATACATTAATTTTTCGAAGAAGTACCTGGTATGCAAGTACAATCCAACTACTTATCTATTCGTTTTTTTTCTTGGCAGCTTATTGTTTCTTTCTTGTTCAGACAATAAAGGTTCTACGACAAATTCCAATGATTCGGCTTTGGGTAAAAAAGCAGATTCATCACAAAACGAGGCAGCAGATTTGAAACCAACTGGGCCAAAGCCTACATGGGGTAGCAATTTGACTGATCCCATGGCAGTGGTGATTGAAAAGCTTGCAAGTTTTAATGCACCGCCGCTGGTCACACTGTCTGCTCAGGAAGCAAGAAAGCAACCTTCCCCTGCCGATGCCGCCATGGCTGTAATGAAGGAACACAACATTCCTGAACCACCCAATAACGTGGACACCATGGGAAGAGATATTCCTGTACAGGGCGGACAGATTCATGTTCGCATTTACACACCAAAAACAGGCAAAAATGCTTATCCTGTAATCGTCTATTATCATGGTGGCGGTTGGGTAATTGCAGACATCAATACCTATAACGCCTCCGCACAAGGATTGGCCAACCAAACCGAAGCGGTGGTGGTTTCCGTCAACTATCGGCAGGCACCTGAGCACAAATTTCCCACTGCTCACAACGACTCTTATGCAGCCTACCAGTGGGCAGTAAAAAACGCAGCGTCCATTAAAGGAGACCCCAGGAAAGTAGCAGTCGTTGGCGAAAGTGCCGGTGGCAATCTGGCCGCAGCCGTTAGCATAATGGCAAGAGACAAGGGTTTTCAACTGCCTGTTTACGAAGTGCTGGTGTATCCCATTGCAGGATATGATTTTCAAACAGAGTCTTATAAACAAAGCGACAGCACAAAACCACTGAACGCAGGGCTGATGAAGTGGTTTTTTGAAAAGTACCTGAACAGTCCCTCAGAAGGTGCCAATCCTTTGATTTCCCTGGTCAAAGCAAACCTGAAGGGCCTGCCTCCTACAACAATTATCAGTGCTGAACTCGATCCTTTGCGCAGTGAAGGTCAGATGTTAGCAGATAATCTCAAGTCAGCGGGTGTTGAAACAAATCATCAGCTCTACAAAGGTGTCACCCACGAGTTCTTTGGCATGGCTGCAGTTGTGCCTGAAGCAAAACAGGCACAAGGTGTAGCAGTAAATGACCTGAAAAAAGCATTTAGCAAATAGACCTGCTTCGCATTAGGTGATAGTCAAACGGCAATTGCCTATCACCTGATGCATCTTAAACAAAGAGCATCCAAGTAGCCAAGTTCTTCCATGCAAATGGAAAAACAGGAAAGCGAATCTATGTCACACCTGACGTCCCCGTTAAAACCTGTCCAGAATTCGGGAGGATGTCAAAGATTAGTTTATCAAACCCGCTTACAATTAAAAAGACCCATATACCGAAAGATGGGTCTTTTTAATTTATCTGAATCTATTCCATTTTACTCCCAATATTTCCCCGTTTGCCTCTTTCGCGAGTAAGCTAAACGAACAAGCTTTCAAAGAATACCGTAGCAATCACTATTGGGTTGTAACTACTATGGCAGAAGCATGGATTGGGATGGATGAGAAAGATAAAGGAAAAACCATATTGCAAGAAGCATACGAGATGGCGCCAGAAAGTTGGATGAAGGAAAGCATCGAGGGGTAACTACAAACGCTTCAACAGTTACTTGAAAACTCCCGCTTACATTTCATAGAAGATGGTGATAAAATATAATTTTGAACTCGTTGGCATCCAGTGTTGTTGAAAACGCCACCGCCATAAACAAGGGTTGCAGCCTAATTAAAAAGATAACTCCTCAAAAATGTGGCGTTGTCCGCTTCAGTGGAGATTACCGAACAGTTATCGAACACCTTGTTGGAAGAACTGATCTTGTTTTGTCAACTAAAACGTTGATTTATTAGTATTTAGCTTTTTCTAAAATTTCACCTGTGGTGTTCGATAACTGTTCGGTCACCTTTCCTGCTGCTCCCCTCACACTTGTTGTATCAAAGGTCGAAGCGCTTAATTCAACCATTACTGTTTGCAGTTGAAGAATTAAAGTGACAAGGTCACAAACGTTGGTATTCAACTCTTCGCCCCGAAAGCAACTTATTACATACACTGCTGAAAGGCCGTTTTTTGAATGTGAACTGGCAATTGTGCAGCATTTTCTGGAAACTATGATGAATCTAAACCAACAAAAAAGGCGGCGCAAAGTTGCGCCGCCTTTGGTTTGAAAGAATCACACCTGGTTATTCTGCTTTGATCATTTTTTGTGTTTGCGTGATGTTTTTGTCACCGGCAACTGCCACCATCCGGCAGTAATAAACACCCGATGCCAGTTTGTGCGCATTGTACTCCACGCTGTAGGTTCCGGGCTCCCGGTTGCCCTCCATCACCTGTCCAACTTCGCGTCCAAGCAGGTCATAGACTTTAATGCTCACGTGCGCTGCTACCGGCACCGTGTACTGAATGCGGGTAACCGCCTGGAATGGATTCGGCAGGGTGCTTAAAACAAACGGCTGATTGAACGCCTGTACCTCCCGGTCTTTTTTGATCCCGGAACCAACCGTTGGTGCGCCACTGGAAGGTGTTTTTTCCGTGAGGATAAAGCCATTCAGGTAATTGAAGCTGCCGGTCATGTTCAGCGTGACTACCAACTGTCCGCCGCTGGGCACCAGGTCACTAAAGACCACCTTATTGGCTTTGTTGTTGTCGGTCACCACGCTTTGGCTGACACCATTGATAATGAAAATCGTGGTGTTGCCGGTGGTGCCGCGGCTGTCGTAGAACTCCAGGTCATACTTCAGGGCGTTATTCAAGCCTTTAAACGTGAGTGTTCGCTTGCTGGCAGAATAGCTGGTGTAGCGCAGCACCTCTGGTGGGCACATGATACCACCGTAAGTTGCACCATTGTCAGGCACGCCGTGCGAACCGCTCAAGGTGCCGTTGATCGTTGAAGCCGATCCGTCGCTGTAGTTGTAGTTAGCTGAAGTGATGCTCACATTGTTCGCCGACACGTTCCAGTTGTTCCATCCACCTACAGTATAGGGATTGGCGCCACCGTACAGGTTTACCTTCATTGATTTTGTCGTAATAACGGGATGCGGATTAACGGTTACATACAGCGTGTCCCTTGCAACGGCACTGCCATTGTCTGTAACGGTCAAAAGGAACTTGTAGAAACCTTCTTTGAGGTCCTGTATCTGGGTTGTGGCCCCGTCCGGTGATACGATCGTTGCTGCATTCAAATTCTCCCCAACCTGGTTCCAATGATAATGGACAATTGTGCCATCCGGGTCGAAAGAGGCAGATCCATCGGCTTGCACAGAACTTGTCGGCAGGGTGATGGTTTTGCTGCCCCCCGCACGGGCAACAGGAACCTGGTTGCCGCCAACCGTTGTTGATTTCTCGGTGAGAATAAAGCCATTGAGGTAATTGAAGCTGCCGCTCATGTTGAGGGTGACTATCAATTGACCGCCTATGGGTACAAGGTCAGAATAGACCACTTTATTGGCTTTGTTGTTGTCGGTGACGACCGACTTGTTGACACCACCAATGGTAAAGATGGTGCTGTTGCCGGTGGTGCCGCGGCTGTCATAAAACTCCAGGTCATACTTCAAGGCGTTATTCAGCCCTTTAAACGTAAGTGTCCTTCTGGAGGCAGAATAGCTGGTGTAGCGCAGCACTTCCGGTGGACACATTGTGCCGCCGTATGCAGCACCATTGTCAGGTACACCATGCGAACCGCTGATGGTGCTGTTGATCGTTGAAGGGGTACCGTCGCTGTAGTTGTAGTTAGCCGAGGTGATGCTCACATTGTTGGCCGAGACGTTCCAGTTGTTCCAACCACCTATGGTGTAGGGATTGACGCCGCCATACAGGTTTACTTTGAGCGATTTGGTTACGGTGCTTGGGCAGTCTTCGTCTGTCAGCCCGTCGCAGTCATCGTCTACTCCGTTACAGGCCTCAGTTGCACCCGGATGGCGGGCTGCGTTGTCATCGCTGCAATCGCCACCCGCAATCAGGCCCGATGCCTTGTAGCCTTCTCCCGGTGAGGTGCACGACAGGACACTGGAACCCGTATAGTAACCGTCGTTGTCCTTGTCTAAATACCAAAGACTTTTTGGTCCAATTGAACTGTTTGCATCATTACAATCCTCTTCAGTACTTGCCGCATCACGGTAGCCGGAAGGCGTCGTGTTGCCGTAGCAGATCGACTCGCCACTGCCCATCGTATAACCATCGCCATCACCATCCCGGTAAAAAGTGCCCGTGCGCCATACGTCCTTGTTATTGTCGTCGCAATCATCCGTTGTGCTTCTGGTGGTGCTGTAACCCGCTGGTTCGCTTTCCCCATAGCAGAGGCTTACCCCATCGCCCACGGTATACCCATCGCCATCAGCGTCCTTATAAAAAGTGGCTGCACGCCAAACCGACCGGTCGGCGTCGTCACAATCTTTGATGCCCGAAAGTTCCGAAAACAGGTACCCTTTTATAGGCCTTGTGCATTGCTCTATTGCGCTACCGGCGTAACCATCGCCATCACCGTCAATGTACCAGGTCTGACCAGGATGCTCATCCGCATCGTTGTCGTTGCAATCCGAGTTGTTGTCAACACCGGAAGGCGTCATGGGTCCTGCACCGTAGCCGTCACCGTCGTTATCGGCGTACGTAATCTTGTTGTCATCAACATCATCGCTGTTCGTTACATAGTTTTCCGGCGGTGTGTCAGAACAAACTTCGCGGCCAGTGGCGGGATCGCCAAAGCCGTCGTGGTCATTGTCCAGATAATAAGTTACCGGGCTTTTAACGGTAATCTTAAAGCTGCATTCTGCTTTGTTGCCGGCTGCGTCCACAGCCCGCACCGTGATTATTGTTTCGCCAACCGGGAAGGCATCACCCGAAGCTACTTCCGTTTCCCCGTTGTAATATTTAATCGTTAGCCCCGTCGTGCAATTGTCGGTGGCAACCGCGCTAAATTCAACGGGAGCCGTTGTCTGTCCATTGGTAGTGCAAACTGTTTGGTCACCGGGGCAAGTTGTAATCACCGGGTCTGCTTTGTCGTTGACGATTACGTTAAAGCTGCAGGTCTTTGTCCCATCGTCAACTGCTGTGTAGGTAACAACCGTTGTTCCGATGTTAAACACTTGCCCGCTTGCGCTACCCGACCCGCTACCGGTGGTAGCGCCACTGAGCGTGTAGGTTACCGCTGCACCGGAAGGCGTTATGTTTGGATCAATGCCAGAGACAGTGGCTGTACATCCATCTGCATCCACTGTTTTATCGGACGGACAGGTGACGGCACCGCAGTTCTGCGGTTGCACATCAACGGTTGTACTACCGGTACATCCGTTTTTGTCACTGACGGTGTAGGTATGACTGCCTGGCTGATCGTAAAATACACCCATACCCGTGTACGGCTCTACTCCGCCGCTGGCGGTAACCGTTACTTTAACTGGGCCACCGTTGCAAGTAGACGCTGAACGTTCATAAAACGATCCGGTCACGGACGTGATCGTGCTTCCACCGGCTATGCTGGTATGCGGATAGGTCGCGTAGTAATCATCCAGCGGTACACCGCTGCCAGTTTCGATGCTGTACCAAACCTGAAACTTTCCTGGATTGCCGGTGGCTTTGATATCAATCAGCGGATAGTTTGCCGGCAGGGAGGCAAGCGATATATCGCCAGCGGTGACCGGTGTAATCCAGCCACTGGCCAGCGGACCGGAATGCGAACCCGTGTACGGTTGTAATTGCATTCGAAGCCGGGTGGTAATATTTTCAGTACCACTGTTCGCAGGCCAAGTCATGTTCGCTGTTGATACAAACGTGATAATGCCTGTAGCCGCGTCGTAGCTGCTGAAGGCCATTTGGCCGGTTGATGTTGATCCCTGTGAGCTGTGGCGAGGGTTTTCAATGGGATAGAACGTCCACCAAAGACCACTGTAAGCCGCTGTATTAATGGCAGAGTAAATATTGGTACGGCCACCCGCTTTTTTAGCGCCAGGTCCCTGGCCGACAAAGGTGACATCTCCACCGGCATTAAAATTCATTGTTTTGGGAACAACGGCGCCAGATTGATTTTCAAAAGTTGCAATGACCGTTGGCGGCTTGCAGGTGCTGGTTTCTACGAGCGTGCTGTATTGCGGTGAAGCTCCGTTGGTACCATCGAAATCCTGTTTGGTGTATGCGTTGGTAGCCGGATCAAAGGAGAAAAGCACGCCAAGGTTGTTAGAGCCACCAAAATAGGTCATGCCATAAAGCTTGGTGTCTACACCTTTTACAAGACTACCGAATGGACTACCACCATTTGTACCATCAAAATCTTTGAGCTTGCCGTACGTGTTCGTCGTGGGATCAAAGGAGAAAATCACCCCCTTACCGCTTGTGCCACCGTAAGAGGTCATGCCATAGAGTTTTCCATCCTCCGGCTGCACGAGACTTCCGTTTGGAGAGCTGCCATTGGTATAATCAAAATCTTTGAGCTTATTGTAAGTAATTGTGGCGGGATCGAAGGAGAAGATCACACCATTACCACTTGTGCCGCCATAGTTAGTCACCCCATAGAACTTACCATCGGTCGCTTGCACGAGACTTCCGTTTGGAGAGCTGCCATTTGTGCCATCAAAATCTTTGAGCTTCGTGTAGATGTTCGTTGTGGGATCAAAGGAAAAAATCACACCTGCACTATTTGCGCCACCAGAATAGGTCATGCCATAAAGCTTGCTGTCTACACCTTTTACGAGACTACCGAATGAATTGCCGCCATTAGTACCATCAAAATCTTTGAGCTTATTGTAAGTACTTGTGGCGGGATCGAAGGAGAAGATGACACCGTACCCACTTGTGCCACCATTTGTTGTCATGCCATAGAGTTTGCCATCGCTTGCCTGCACGAGACTACTATATGGATAGCCACCATTCGTGTAGTCAAAATCTTTAAGCTTGCTGTAGGTGTTGGTTGTGGGATCGAACGAGAAGATCACGCCGGCACCGCTCGTGCCGCCATTATTGGTCATGCCATAGAGCTTGCCATTAGAGGCCCGCATAATACCGTTTAATGACCGATTGTCGAATTCCTTGACTTTTGTGTAGGTAGCTGTACCAGGATCAAAATAAAAAATAACTCCAAAGTTGTTGCTTCCACCAGCTGCCATTCCATAAAACTTACCGTCTGCTGTTATTACAAGGCTACCCTGAGGACTACCGCCATTGGTGCCATCAAAATCTTTGAGCTTGCCGTAGATGTTCGTTGTGGGATCTAAGGAGAAAATCACCCCCCTTCCATTTGTGCCGCCATAGTTAGTCATCCCATATAGCTTGCCATCCGCCGCCTGCACGAGACTACCGTAAGCATAGCTGCCATTGGTATAATCAAAATCTTTGAGCTTATTGTAAGTACTTGTGGCCGGATCGAAGGAAAAGATCACACCGTTACCACTCGTGCCGCCACTTACAGCCGTCCCATAGAACTTACCATCCGCCGCTTGCACGAGACTACCGTAAGGAGAGCTGCCGTTGGTATAATCAAAATCTTTGAGCTTATTGTAAGCACTTGTGGCGGGATCGAAGGAGAAGATGACACCGTACCCACTTGTGCCACCATAGTTAGTCACCCCATAGAACTTGCCATCCGCTGCCTGCACAAGACTACCAAAAGGACTACTGCCATTTGTGCCATCAAAATCTTTGAGCTTCGTGTAAATAATGGTAGCGGGCTCAAACGAGAAGATCACGCCTGCGCCGCTGGTGCCGCCACTATACGTCATCCCGTAGAGCTTGCCATCCGTAGCCTGCACGAGACTACCGTAAGGAGAGCCGCCATTCGTATAGTCGAAATCTTTGAGCTTACTATAGACGTTCGTTGTGGGATCGAAGGAGAAGATCACACCTGCACCGTTGGTGCCGCCATTAACAGTCATCCCGTAGAGCTTACCATCACTGGCTTGTATGAGACTGCCAAAAGGACTTCCTCCACTGGCATAATCAAAATCTTTGAGCTTGCTGTAGGTGTTGGTCGTTGGATCTAAGGAGAAAATCACACCATTGTTGTTGACGCCACCACCTGTTGTCATGCCGTAGTATTTGCCATTAGAAGCTTTTGTAAGGCTTGAGTAAGTAGGGTTAGCGCCTTCACTTGGCGCGACGTAACTAGCCGTTAACGAGTTTGTCAGCGCCGAATATTTCGAGATTGTGTTTTTTGTCGCTCCGTACAGTACTGACTGGGCGTAAGACGTAAATCCACAGCTAATACTGAGGCCAATAAGGAACAGTAATTTTTTCATTTGTTTTGGTTTAATGCAGTAAGCGTTCAGCCGAAATATTCAATTGTGCTGCTATGTGTGGCGGTAGATCAAGAGGAATGTGGCCGTTTTTTCTGTACTCTGCAATCACCCATTTTGCCACGGCATAGGCATCAGCTTTTGTTCGGTAGCCCTCAGGTCCACGGGTTAGCAAGTTGGGGGTAGCCTCGTGAAGCGGCTTGTCATTTTGTAAAATGTCAAAGGCATACGTAAGGTTAATGCCTGGCCGAAGTCGCACCGTGTACCCGGCTACCTGTTGTTGGTCAGTTTTTGGATTGACCGGTTCGTAGTTTCGGGGGTTCGGTGGCAATGCATTTTGCGCATTGGCAATTGTCGTTACCAAAATAGCAAGGAATAGCAAGTGAATTTTTCTCATGCAGAAAAGTTTATGGTGTACAAAAGAATTTAATTTGCAACCAGGGATACGAATTCTAACAAGCCTTAATTCAGCCGAATTTTGAGATTCGTCTACATCGTCTTGCCTTGCTAGCTTATCCACTAAAAATTATACATCGATCATTGCCTTGTTCAGGTATAAACTATAGCCACTGCTTTCACGATATTGAAATACAGATAGCACGGAAAATCGCCAAACGTTTGAATTAAATGGATGTTGGAGCGTTTTGATAGTGTAGGGAGCAGTTAGTGGGCACAATGCGTGCAGCCATTTAGATCTGTAAAATAAGTATTTGCTTAAAAGAAAAAAATTATTTATTAAATTCTTTATACTAAACACAAATCTTCTTAGTGCTGAATGATAGCGATAAGCAAATACACCGGAATGAAAAAATATAGTTTTGTCCTGCATTGCCGTTTGCATTTGCTAAAAGCAAAACTTATTAGACTCCTTTAGAATTAATCAAAGCAATTGAGCCATCAGGTGGAGAGTACCAGACAGTTATTGAACCACATAGTAGTTGATTTGCTAACGCTTACTCGTGTAATGAACTGCTTTTAAACAAAGTAGCTCGCCTCTGATTTCTACTAGAGTGGTTCAACTTCTGTCCGGTTGTTTTTCCAACTCGCCTGTCGCCCTTGGTCTATAGAAGGTCGAAGCACTCAATTCTGCCATTGATGCAAGCTGCTGGAATCATTCAAGTAAAGCAGTAGCAAATCTGGAATTCTGCATGTAGCCTGAGGATGCTCGTTTGCGACTGGCTGGTCGGTTGGTCTCAGATTCGAATCCAATCCTGGAACCTTCCTGGCACCATAAAGTAAATTTATAACGCTTAGTGGTGAACCGCTCAAAGTCGATGGTATGGGTTCCTTTTCCTTGGATAACCGGCACCAATTGATAAAACCAGTTCCGATAAGGATGGTGCAGATCTCGTAAACCGGTATCCTTTTGTTTGCTGTTTGCGTCAGGCTTTACCCAGTGGTAAGGCTACCCTGCCCACTACTGACATATTAGAGTTGTTTTATGCATATGTAGCATTTTATACTGATTCGCTTGATCGTCCTACACGCAATGTTGCTCTTTTGTACATGAAGTTTAGTTATAAAAGGATCGTTCAATAATGGTGCGTTCCAGGACTTTTTAGCATTGGCATCCGAAGGCGGCTTGACTGTCGTGTTTCACATGAGTATGCAACAGTTCAAAGGTGCGGATCAATTTGATCTCGTTAATTCCAGCGGCGGTGAAACGAGAGGTTATTATTACCTCAGCTAGTTTCGAGGCCAGTAAGTAAGTAGGAAAGTTGATGGTTTAACACCTTGAACCATTGTTTAACCTGGGTGGCACATTTTTTATTTAGATAAGCTAAACTGTAAAAATGGCTAAAGCAAAAAAAGGAGCTAACGTAGGCGCAGGCGCAAATGATTCGATGCTGCGTGAATTTTTTGTAGATGAACTCAAAGACATCTATTATGCGGAAAAGCATATTGCAAAAACACTCCCCAAAATGAAGAGGGCTGCTACTTCACCGGAGTTGCAACAGGCATTTGAAGATCACAAGGCGATGACCCTGGAACAGGTGGCACGTCTGGAGCAAGTGTTTGAGCTTTTGGGAGAAAAAGCGAAAGGTAAAAAATGCGAGGCCATTGAAGGCATCACCAAAGAAGGTGAAGGTATTATCGAAGAAACGGAAAAAGGTACAGCCACTCGTGATGTTGGACTTATTCTGGCTGCGCAAAAAGTAGAACACTATGAAATTTCTACCTATGGCGGATTGGCGCAACTGGCAAAAACGTTAGGGGAAGAGCAGGTGGCAAACCTGTTAGCACAGACCCTGGAAGAAGAAAAACAAACTGATGTTTTGCTTACGGGTATTGCAGAAAACAGTGTGAATTATCAGGCGGCGGGAGAAGCAGAATAAATTCCGTACCGACGAAAAGGGAAAAAGTACAAATCGGTAGAAACACTCCTCACGATGGAAACGGACAGTTTTTCCATTCTTGGAGTTCAAGGCAGATTCCATTGCATTTGAACTGAAACTAAATATGCAGAGAAGCTGTCTTAAACTCCCATAATACCTTGGAGTTTTTAAATTGTAAGGTGACCTTCATAGTTATTGTTGACACCTCATTGGCGGGCAACAACGTAACGTAATTTTGAAAGTGGATTCCGCTGATTACAGTCGTCGTATGAAGTTTCTTTGACGACTAATCCCAAGAAGTCTATAATTAGAAAAACATTAAAGCGAAAATCTGTAAAAAAGTAAACTGAATCCAAGAAAGTAGTATTTAAGTATTTTCGATCAGTGATACGTATATCACAAGTTAGTTTTGGTAGCGGCCCTCGTCTTTACGAGGGCTTTTTTGTTGTAGCCAACGAATGTATTCAATGGCAATCACAATCTCTGTTCAACTGGACAGTTCTTCTGCAACCTTTGATTTAGAGCATTAAATAGACGACATCTACAAAGCAAAACTTGCCAGCAAGGGTCTTCAGCTATCTTACCAGCTCCCTAAAAAGAATATTTTGAATCATTCAAGAGGGGGCTGCGTTCGTTTTACTTGTTTAAGATTTTAAATGCCAGTTTAAGTTGTACGTCTTTTCCATCGATAATCTCACCAACTGTCGGAACTATTTCATAATCCGGAAAAGTGCCCCTTCCTTTCGGCTGATGTAAATAATCTTCATCCACCGCTGTAAAAATTCTTATCGTTGGTATTCTTACTTCAAGACCACTGTTCGGTAGTTTTAGATTTATAAAATTGCCGCCTGTAGCACCATAATAACAACCACCTGTTTCCTCCCCTACAATTCTGGCACGTTTCGTAAAATGGGAAATTGCTGCAAATTCAGAAGCAGCGGATGTCGTATGGCCGGAAGTCAGCAGAACTACATTTCCTCTGAATAAATTCTCGTGTTGCGGATTCATAACGATTGTTCCCGCATACCTATAATTCACAAGATAGTTACCGGAAGCATCAGCGTGAATGTCTTTGAAGTCTTGCGATCTGTTAATGTATTTTAAGTAGGTCAATGCCGGAGGATTCATTTCAGCGCTTTTCAGATGTTGAAAAGGTGCTGCTGCTATAAACGAAAATAAGGCTGATACATTGTCATTATTTCCGCCGCCATTTTGCCGCAAATCAATAATTAGGTTTTTGCAGTTTTTTTCTCTTATCGCTTTGAAAATTGTCTGAAGAGTATCCCTAAATTTTTTTGTATTAATCTCAAAGGTATTTAGGTCAAGTACTGCACTACTTAAATCCGGTTTGAAGCGTAACTGTAAAGGTGTTTTCGGTACAGACCGGACGGTGTTGGACAGTTCTTGCGGGGTGATGGCTTTTACAGTAAAAACAACATCTTTTAGGCTCCTTGTATGAACCGCCCTCACAACAAAACTATCCGGCTGACCGAAGCATAAAGCATATCCTTCCCTGAAGGCTCCAGTACTTAACAGAGAATACTTGTATGTTTCGTTGTAGCCGTCTGCCGGCAATCTGTTTAAAAGTGTTTCTAAAATTTTTTTTGTCGTGGTGTTGTTTATACAACGTATCTCGAGCCTTTCATGTGCGGTACTGCAAAAGTCTTTTGTGATAAAGACCTTACCATCTTGACATAAAAAATTAAAAGGCAAAAGCTTGTGAAACTGCGCCCTGTTACCTACCTCAGTTGGCAGATGGAGATTGGTGTGTACGCATCTTACTTTTGCAATGACCGGTAACAGCAATTTAAAAAATTCTAAGCTTGTCATATCATGGTCTAGCAAGTTGTAAGTGCTGTCAAAATAGTTATCCATTGCTGCTCTTTCCGTATACCAATAAAGTCCGGGATGAGCTTCCTCTAAAGTTTTGCGCAAGATGTTGAAATCTGTTTGTAGAGCTGTCAATTTTACCTTTGACTTTTGGAGTTGATGATCTTTTGACAAACACGACAAATTAAGTATGACCAGTACACAGAGAAGGGCTTTCACTTCAGTTAAAGAGTAAACTATGTTCTGCTTTCTTCCCGACATTGCTGTTTCAAGCTACGAAGAACAGTCTGATAAATGACCGAGAACACAGAACAGTTTGCAGGTGGTAAGGAAGTTGAAAAACGTCGGTCTGGCAACTAGCGTTCATTATGTATTCTAAGATTTAAAATTTATTCTGATTTTTTCGAAAAAGTTCCTTCCGCCCGAACCAAACTGATAGCAATTCGTCACCGATTACCCCAACGTCCAGCGCCACTATTGGCAATACTCATGTTAGTGGTTCGTGCTTATTTCAAAAAGTCGTTTAGATAATCTAAAATTGTTTTTGTTTGCATCATTAAGCCGACATGACTTTGGGAAGGAACGATAGCCAACTGTGATTTTGGCATCGGTGCTAGATCAGCAGCTATTCCTCCACCCAATAATTTATATGTTTTCATCAACTCAATTTTATCTAATCCATCATTGTCGCCAGAAATAATTAATACAGGTGCAGTAATTTTAGCAATATTGGCATCACCACAGTTAAATGGCACCTTTGCGAAATTGAACATCTGCTTTAAAAATTTTATCCATTTGGTTGTATCAGGTGCTACTGCAAAGTATGCGGTTTTTATTGGCGTATGATCAAAAAGCTCGGGTTGGAAATCGGTAAAAGCGTTGTTAACTGAAGGTAGCCAACCATCTGTTTTGTAAGTAGAAGAAATGATTATTAATTTTCTTAATCGTTGAGGGCTTTGCACAGCAAATTGGTAAGCTATAGAGCCACCCATGCTGTATCCTGTTACATCCGCACTGTCAATTTTCAAATAATTCATTACTCCTTCAACATCGCTTGCCAAGGAAGCAATATCTAATTTTCTATCTGAATAAGGAGTGTGCCCATGACCTTGAAATTCAATGGCAATTACTTTTCTTGTTTTTGATAATTGAGGTATTAATTGTCCCCAGTTCATGTCAATGGTGTAAAAGGCACCATGTAGTAAAACGATAGGTTTACCCGCACCATATATTTCATAATAAACGTTGATGCCTTTAGCAGGTGCGTAGCCGCTGCTGGAAGGTTTGATTTGCTGCCCGTTTGCTTGTGTTGCCGCAAAAAAAGTACCCCAATTATTAAAACTGATCTGCGAACATCATATATTTTGAATACTCCTTTCATAAGACATTATTTAATTATCCATACTTTATTGCCGATACAATGTTCCAAATCATTTTAGTCTTTTGCACACTTTTAATACGACAACTTTGGGGGTGAATTACGTCAACAAATATTACCCCTATAAAAGTTTCTCTTTGTCTGCCAAAAGCGGCTGTGGCATGACCGCTAACGCAGAACGTATTTGCGAAGAAGCGGAATTCACGGTTAGTCAGTCCGGCAATTTAGATCAAGTTGAAGAAATAAAAATTGCTGAGTGATTGTTATTTTGCAGGTAAATTGGCAAACCCCTGTTGTGCGTTCGTTCTTGTCTCCTGAAACTTCTGTAAGACTAATGTGTAAAGCTTCTGAAATGGCATTTGTAACCCGTTCGCTGTTATGCTGAGAGGCGTTCCATACATTTTGTAGTTAAGTTGCATGCCTTTACGTTTCAACAAACCATTTTGCCTGTCGATATATTCTTGCGGGTTTCTCACTTCAAGCATCAAAAGTTTTTGTTTATGCATTTCAAGCACAGATATATTCACAATGTCTTCCCACAAGATTTGTCCAGCAGATAAAGCGCCTGAATTATCAATTAATCCAGTATTGTCTATTATCAATCCAGGCTTAGTGTCTGGAAGTTTGCGAATGAAAAAAACAACGCAAAGTCCGAAGAAAAGTATTGAGGCGTAACCAGCAATTGCTATTCTGGTTGGATTGCCCCAATAGGAGTTTTTAATTTCAGGTGGAGCAATGACAAACCATAGTCCTATTGCCACAAAAGCAGTAGAACCGATAAGCATCATTATAATCTTTGACTTGCTTAGTGGAATTTCGATTTTTTGTTCTGTGTTCATTTTTTGCAGTATTGGTTTGAAATGTCAAGTTAGCTGAGGTGTGCATTTTAGAATAGCGCACAACGTTGAAATGTTTATGAAGTTGTGGCAATTGGAAAACGTCAGCTTCAAATAACCACAGAAGCAAAATAGCGATTTATAGTTGAATGCTTAACGTCCCGCCACAATTTTATGAACACACTGATGTGCGTTCGTGGAATAATTAGTTTCTGCCGTCTTGTAAAATACTTTCGATTAGCGTTTTTTCATTTCACTTTTTACCTCATTGTCTATTCGATATGCCGTTGTAATTTTTCCTGCATTAGTTACTTCAAATTCAAATTGTACATCCGGGGAGTCTTCGACGTAAAACTTCGTTTCTGATTCAGGTGCTAATTCAAGAACTTCTGTTTTATTGCGTTCCGTAATGCATACATACAATTTGCCTTCTTTTACTATAAAGGAATCTATTTCTGAGTGCGAGTCCGTGTACTTAATCCCCTTATAACGCTCTAAT
>Ga0068627_1000038_pt1 | contig 18293 bp, 14 predicted proteins | sample InSIn1gowninarea_FD_77430 | JGI IMG/M metagenome (GOLD analysis project Ga0068627, IMG submission 77430) | Clean room microbial communities from NASA Spacecraft Assembly Facility at Jet Propulsion Laboratory, Pasadena, California, USA -... ... | reverse complement strand
AGTTTCTTGTGCCACCATAATTTCTATTTCAGTTACTTCCCTGCTTAGCTGTTCCCTGTCTTGTTCTTCCAAAATCACTTTTTCGGTTTCTCTCAGTTTAGGATATTCAATCAGGCCGGTTACCCCGTCCACGCCGTTTTGTTCCAGGAGCCAGATATAATATTTCACCTGCCATACATGCGCCTGTTCCACAGCGTTTGATTTCTTGGTTTCATGGATAACCTTATTCTTGGCATCATAAAAATCAATCACCGATCCGCCTATTTCCACCTCCGTATACTTCTCTGCTCGCTGCGGATAACTGTTCTCATGCAACATCTTACCTTCATAAACAGTATCAGAAGTATGCTCCATCCGGATCCCGTTCCCAAACAGCCAAACCTTCCGGTGGCAAAGGTGGTAGTAATTGATGTGGGTGGCGGTGAGCATCATTACCAAATTCTATCTTCTGATTTATCTATCTTTTTAGTATACCCAATGATGTTGTCATAAACTAAATTATTATCAATAAGCACTCCTCTTTTCTCATCTTTACTCAAAGAGGTAAGTTCATAGAAATAAACCTGAACAAGTAATTGATTTGCTTCAATATATCTCCCTTGACTTTTCAGTTCATCAAACTCATGTACCAAATTACCACAAAGCACTTCTACTTTTTTGTTATCATTTTCAATCGCTTCTTCTACCCAGTTTTCCCAATGACCTGCTATCCAATCTTCTTCAAAAGCTGCTATTGTAGAGTTATCTAAACCTCGATTAAAATCTTGTAATTGACTTTCTGTATATCCCTTTTCATATACTTTATTACAGATTGTTATCAAGTCATTTTCTGATAATTCCTTTTTATTAAATTTTGTAAGTTCCGCCCAGGTACTTAAAAGAATGTCGTTATCATAAAAAGGGGTGTTACCAACGCTAAGCTCACAAAGAAATATTTGTACAATACCCTTTTTACCAGCACGATTTACTCGTCCAAAACGTTGAATAAGAGCATCAATAGGTGCATTTTCAATAAAAGCTACATCATAATCAATATCAAGACTTACTTCAACTGCTTGTGTTGCTATTAATAATTTAGGTCTTAGCTCTTCATTCCTATGAGTTATTTTCTTTTCTATCTCAATTCTGGATCTTTTATGAAAACCACTATGCAAAAGTGTAACTGAGTTAACTTCAGACATGTCGTTGTAAATTTTCTGACAGGTTTTTACATTATTTACAATTATTAAAACACTTTTTCCACTTGCTAGATATTGTTCAATCTGTTTTATAAAACCTGTAATTTCTTGTTTATGATAGAGATTCAATTGATGTCTTTTTCGATCTAAAATTTCTGCATCGCTCGGTTCTTCAATATTTGGTCTTATCAGTTTGCTTACATCATTATTAAAGATTTCTTTAAGAATTATCTGCAACATGAATTCAGGAATGGTAGCGGACATAAAGAAGAAACGCGCATTAAATAGACGTTTAAACAGTTTAATGCTTGCAAGCATTAAACCAGTTAGCAAAGCATCGTAAGTATGAAACTCATCAATAATGAAAAGAGCATTTTTATAATCAAACAACGCAAATTCCCAACCTTTTCCTTTTAGAGAAGTTTTTAAAATCTGATGTAGTGTAGCAACTTTTACAGGATAGTATATTTCTGAGGATAATGACTTTTTAGTCTTTGCCTCTTTTTGAATTCTTTCATAAAATTCGTTGTCTTTTCCTTCATTATCTTCTTCGTCAGCTAATTGTTCAAAGAAGAAATCCAAGGTTTTTGAGTGTAATGCTGTTACTCTTTCTTGTCCAAATACCATTTGAAGACGAGTAACCATCGCATTAATACTAGCTGTGTAGGGCAATAGATAAAATAAACGTGCATTTTCAACCTGGTTAGCATAAACCCAACTTAAGGCTGCTTCCGTTTTGCCAGATCCTGTTGGTGCATGTAGAATAATATCTGACGTTTCGCTTTGTAGCTTTTTTTGAAAAGATCTGAAACTCAAAAGGTATCCACCTTTGTCTTTAGGTTGAAAGTCTTGGATAGATATAGCAGAATAAAAAGGAATAGTTTCCTCTTGTCGTGCAGATCCAATATGATCTGAGGCAATTAACAGAGCCCTCATAAGAGAAAGCTTCTTTCTGTCCCTTGCTTCGGGAATTAGCTTGTTCTGGTAAGTCTGAAATAGTTTCTTTATTTGAGGGCTACTTATCTGTTTGTTTGGTTCGTTTTGTTGGTTTGTTTTAATCTTTAGATTAAAAAGACCAACCCAGTTTTGGACAACTTCAAATGTTAATAGTTCAGGATCTTTCTCATAATGGTTCTCCATTTCTACCTTTAGATTGTCTAACTCTAATCGCTTAAAAGCAGGTAAGTGAGGAATGATTCCTTTATGATGCGTTGCTATTGCAAATAACTCATCATCATCTAATTCTAAGAAGTTTTCGCAAAACCAAAGAGAAATTATTTCATGACGGATTGATACATTTCTATCGCCTTTTAGTCTATTTTGAAAATCCGAATGAATTTTTCCTAAGTCATGAAGTACTGCACAACGGTGAAGTTTATCTGACCAATAATTCTTTTCTTCAATTGAAAATGGCAGGCGATCTAAGAGATTTTTGCCTGCTTGTATAACATGCCTTGTATGCTGCTCTAGTGTCGTGCCATCGCTTTTAGCATCAAACTGATCAAAAAATGAATCTTCCATTTGTTTATGCGCTTCAATGATTTTACCCTTGAAGCTTTTAATTAAAAAGTATGTATGTAAAAATTTCTATTATCGGATGCATATAAATTACCCATCTTAATTTTTGCCATTGTGTCTTTTGATACGGCAATAAATAATCTGGTTTTAGAGATTCTTCCGCTCCCAATCTCTCCATTTTCATTATAAGCTTCGGCAAGCTGGACTAGTTGACCAGCAATTTTCATAGAAGGATTAAAGGGTAACATGCAACCAGAAACAGTTGCTTCTTCAATTTTATTAACAACTATCTGTTGAACGGATGTTATTCTTAAAATGTCTTGAGAACGGCCCAAGGATGGTGTTCCAATAGGATCAATAAAATTTTCTTTCCAATCTATTCTGTCTAACCAAATAGTTAATAAGGGGTTAACATGAAACTCTCGAGGGTATGCATCGCTTCCTTTAGAATGCTTTTTAACTTTTTTACCATCGTATTCCAACCTTTGTCGAGTTTCTAAGTCTGTAGCTGTAGATTCAAATTCATAATGAAATCCAAAATTCACCTCATTAGTTTCAACAATTCTACCTAAGCAACAACCGATTATACCTAAAATCAAGGAATAAGTAGGAACAGGTAAACAGATCGCATTCCCTGATAAAATAAATGGCATTCTTGGAGTTGCTGTCCAGCCTTCGAATTTTACTTCTAATACCTTGTCCATTATTTCAAATATGCTTCAGTAAATTTTGTAGTAACTCCCACAGGAGAATCAACTACAAAGACGTTTGCATCTAATTGTTTGATTTCTTCCTCATTTTGCAAATAACCACTTCTGATTCCTAAATAAATTGGTGTTGCTAATTTGCTCGAGTAATCTACAGCCAACTGTTTTAAAAGTTCTATATTTAGAGCTGGCTTTTCTCCTGTCCCTACAAACAAGTTATTAAAAACCGGATTTGCTGACTCCATTCCTGCTAGTATGATTACTTTAGGAGAAACGTCAGATCCAAAAGCTGCTTGCTTTGCACCTCCTCTTAAAAAGGCCAATCCTTTAAGTAAACCTGCAGCATGTTTTTTTCTTGTTTCTTCACCCGTTTTTAGGGAATAACGCTTGAAATTTTTATTGTTATAAATTTCTGACACATCAAATTTATCATTGTGTTTTTCTACAAGTTCCTTAGGCAATTCCTGCCTACTAGCCAAGTTTTCATAAACACCCAATCTGTAATACTCTAAATTGAAAAAACCTTCTAAATGCGTTGAATAGAAGCGGGTAGAATAGGGAAGGGGAGTTCCTTCTTTTAAATGAACAAAAGCCTCATCATTATTCATTACTCGCATATTTTTAATACCTTTTAAGATTGAAGTCTTAAATGGAGAAGTGCGCTGAATACTTTCTTCATTGCCTGATCCGCTTTTCATATAACCAAATAAATCATCTTCAGGGAAGTCTACTGGATTAAGTTCCGTTGCTATTTTATTAGTAGACTCTTTGCCTTCTGATTTTCCAATACCTCTTAATTCACTTGGTGCCCATCCGTTTTCTTCATTTGTGGTATTTCTTAGCCATCTTCTCCAAGATTGGGCCGATACATAAGGAACATCTTCAAAACGATTGTTCACCTTTTCTCTAAAGGTTTTAGGGATTACTTTGTTCTTGTCCTCGCCTGCACCAAGACCTGCGCCATTTAAAAATGCTGCAGTTGCATCTATTAATAATGCGCCTGTAATGTTTTTTAGATTTGCCATTATTGTGGTTTTAAATTGTTTCTAATTGAAGTGATATAGATTTGTAATATGCTTTTAGCATTGAGAATTGAATAGCAAAGCGAGCAAAACTTATATTTGCCTCTCCTTGAGGATTAAATAATAAGGCATCAGACCACTTTTGAGAAGTCTCAGAATTACTTCTTTCTAAAAATGAATTAGTGTTTTCTGATGCTTCTTCAAACCAAGTAAAAAAATGACTGCTATTAATTGGGATAGTCAGAATCTGATTTAAGTATTTTTTATAAGGTTTTTCACCCGATATGTTGTTTTCATATTTATCATAATAATATGAATTATGATCTATTGCGAATTGTGAAATTTTGGAAAACCATATTTTATAATCATCTGCTATATACTCAGAGGCCTTTAAAAATAGTTCTTCAAGGATTGGTTGATCTTTTTGACTAAAAAAGAGACGCATTAATTCATTTAACCCAATTCTATTAGGCCTACCTTTTTGATTATAGAAGGCATAATAAATACTTTCCAGAGTAACATTTTCTTGTTTTGCAGCACGACTTAGTAACTCATAATAGTTTACGGAACTATATTCTTGGTTATCAATAAGACGTTGAATTGTGATTTGAGATTTTTCATCTCTTTGAATTAGTGAGATTAGCCATTTACATATGTTCGCAACCTCAGAATTTCCTAAATCAATTAATACATCAATTGAATCTATAAATGCTTGCTTATGATAAAAGAAATGAATGGTTTTAAAAATATTATAAAAATTGTTTATTACAGGAGCATCTTTACTATCAAGGATTTGTAATTGATGAGCTAAATTCCATTTTCCTTCTTGAGAGGCTTTTACTAAAACTGCAAACAAATCTGACCGATATTCTTTTTCTGTATAAGCATCAGTCTTTGTTAAATATTTTTCAAAATGCTTGGTTTTGAAATTGTTTATTAGGTGAGCAATGTATTTAGCATAAGTTAACTTCTTATTACTTCTAATTGTTTTTAAATATGCCTCGAAAAAAACTACGCTTACTCCTTCATATTTTTTAGCAGGATACAATCCCCACCACTCCAGATTGTTTTCGAGATGGCCTAAAAATCCAAGAGATATACTTTTGTCTTCTAATATTCTTAGAAGTTCGGTTTTACAACCTGAACTATTTTGTAACTCAATTATTTTTTGAATTAATTCATTTGGAATTCTATCTATTTCACAATTAGCTCCCGTACCAGAATTAGTAAAGCTCCATAGATTTAAATCTGAATCCTTATCATCAATTTCTTTTTCTTCTAGAATACGAATAGCTTTTAAGAGATAATTTCCTTTTGAATAGTCTTTTACATTCTCTATAGCTTCCCCAGTTTTAACTAATGCAATTCTTTTTTGAATTTCTTTAATATTTTCTGCAATAAAATTTCTACTAAAATCCGAATTAGAAGAGTCTACAAGAAGCACACCTCCTTTAAAGAGAAGTGCGGATGCTGGAAGAAATTGCATCACTGCTAAACATATAGGATGAATTTTAAGCGAAAATTTTGCTTGGGGTAAAGCTTGAGCATCTGATCCTAAACCACCTACTAAAGGAAACCAACATCTGTTTATGGAAACATCTGTATTAATAAGATTTGAAATTTCTGTTTTCTCTTTAGCAGGATCAAGTTTTTTTAACCTAACCTGTTGAATTAGCTTCTCGATTTCGTCCTTGTAAAATTCTTCGAAAGATTTCTCATAATTTAATCCTGAGATTTCGCAGGTTTTAGAACCTCTCGATTCAACATTGGTAATTATTGATTGGAGTAAGCCATTATACACCTTAACTCCAACATTATCTGTTTTTTTAGCTGGATTAACCAAAGGATTATTTAAGCTAAACACCATCGTGTAGCTTTTAAGTCTTTGGTTTAACTCAATTAAGGAAAATCCTTTAATTGGTTCTTGGTAAATTTTTAATAATATATCAGAAGTTATTTCTGAAACATGTTTCAATTTTGCCAATGCCTCTATTGTCATAAGTGCATTGTCTAGCATTGCATTACCTGTATAGTTCTGAAAAATAGTCATTTCAATGTCGCTTTGTTGTATTTAGAAGATGAACAAGTTTGGACCTTGCCACTTTGAATTATGCTTGTTCCAATTTTCTTCTTCGGATTGGACCCGCTTCTATTATGGGCATAGCTTTTACTTCTTCACACAACAAATGCAAAGCTATTAAAAGCACCCAATAGTCCATATAATATAAAAATTTGATTTTTAACATTATCATTTTCTTTCTAGTAGTCTTGTACCTTTGTACTGAGAACAGGAATTGAAATATAGTTCATATAATATTGAGTTTAATCTAATCGCACCATTCTCAACTTGTATTCTTAGATAATCTGTTAGCATTTAAAAAGATTGAATGATTGATTTTAAAAACCCCTTTGAAAACCGCAACCCCGAAGAAGTTTGGAAAGAACTTCGTGCAAAAGCAAAGCCGGTGAACAAAGAGGAGTTTCTCAAAAGAATGGCTGAGCAGGCCGAGAAAAACAAGAAGAAATAATTTTTTAAAGTGTCAGTTCCCGGCAAAATCATTCCTTTTGATGACAGAAAATTGCCTGTCAATGATCTTTCTGTAGAAAGAATTGAGGAATTGGAAAAGATTATATTTCCTAAATTGAAAGAAGCATTCAACAAGCTCCGCCTGGAACAACCACATCTATTTAAATCTTTATCTAAGTCGGAATAATCCATCCCTCGTTTTTTTGTTTTGTAAAACTCTTTGTTACATTTGGGCTAGGGGGTACTTTTAATCGCACCGTGAAGGAATTGAAATTTAGGTTCTCATCACCTCACCACAACCAAAGCCCCAGCTATTTTCCTTTCCAAACCCCGCCAGCAAACCCGTTTCTATTAACTTAACTGGAGCTTTCATTTCATAATAAAATAAATACCCTTTTAACCTGGTTTCTGAAGCATGGCCTGCTTTGATGGTCAGCAGTTTGGATTGTACTTTTTCCGGTGAAAGCAGTTTGAAAACCGGAGTGGCCTGGCTCCAATCTTCCGGAACTGTTTGTCCAGTTGATAAATACTTGCCCATCAGGTTATGAAAAAACAAGGCTTCGTATTCCGGATGCTCAGGCGAAAGGTATTCTTCACTTCCGTCGCCTCGCTTTTTGGAGATAACTACAGGCGAAAGTGTTCTGATATGAATAGCTTCTTTTTCAATATTTACTGCCAGGCTTTCTACCTGCTGCACTCTATAGGTTTGGGACCTAATCACGAGTTCCTGATTCTTAAATAGGCCCATTACAAACGGCTGCAAGGCTTCTTCTAACAGAAAATGTACTTTTAAACTGAATGTAGATGATTCTATACGCAATTGATAATCAGCTTTTAATACTGTTTTTTTCGGAATATTCAACATAGAGAAAGTAAACAGTTTGAATTTCCGTCTGTCATTTCCTTTGTAACCTGTTGTATGGAGGAATTTGGCGAACTCTGCATCGCCTTGTTCCAGAACTTTATAGATCCAGCTGCCTACATAGTATTGGTAGTTAAGCGGAATAGTGCTTGTCTGCGGGTTTTCAAATCTGAGATTTAAAATCATTGTTTTTGCGATTGGAGAATTATTATTCAATAATGTTATTTCGATGCAATTCTAAGCATCAACTTTTACGTCTTCTGTTAATAAGAACTCGGACACTCTTTTCCTTATATAATTTTTCAGCTCCGCGGGTTCTTCTATAAGGATTTCGCCTGGCAAACCCAAAATAAACCTTCCGATGCCAATCGGGCTCCTTGCTTCGTAAACAAAACGGTGCGGCTTTTCTGTGGGAGCATGGTCGATAGTTATAAAAGGCTTAGCATCAGGGAATTCTTCAATCAAAAGCCTATAGGCGCGTTTGCTCAGCTGTAGTTTTATCAGAAAGGAATTCTTGTCTGTAAAACCAAAAATATCTGTTGGAAAAGTCTCCCGGTCGTAAATGCAGGGAGTGTTTAGGATTTCTACTTCTTCAATCCTTTTTATCTTGAAATGCCGGATTTCTTTTTTGTTGATATCATAGGCGGCCAGCTGCGAATTATTTTTTTGAAAGAACAAGGGTTCGACTATCCTGTCAGTGGGCCTTGCGCCTGTCGCTGACTGGTAGCGGAAAAGGCAAACCTGCTTTTTATCTTCGATTGCTGTTGCCAGTCGCTGAACAATCCTTGCCATATGCCTGTCATTCAGTTCTTCGGCAAGGGGAACAAGTTCAGAGCAGAGATATAGCTTTTTCCGCATGCTTTCCTTTAGCGGATTGTCGGTAGGAATGGTATCTATTAATTGATTTAACAGATTAAGTTCCTGTTCTAATAGGGATGAAGGATCTGTTTTCCGGGGCTCAAAAAGGAAATAGGCGTTATTTCCATCTTTGTCTATGCCATAGCCAATGTCTTCAAGTAGCTTGATGTAATCGTAAATGGTTTTAGGTGATGTTTCCAGAATTCTGGAAAGTTCTTTTGCATTGCGGGAGGGCTTGTCCGACAATAAAGAAATCAGCCTTAATACCCGCCTTATTTTGCTTTGTGGAATCATTAAAAATTAAACTATTAAAAGATTTTATTATTTAACTAATTGCTTTACATGTGCATCTTGTTAAATAATTTCAGGCTAAAAATTTTAGAAAAGTAATTGATTTGATTAGCAATATCAAATTTTTTTTAAGTAAGAGGGATATATGAGAATAACTCCTAATAGTTATTCTACAACCTGATTATAGTACTACCATTTTATGAAATCAAACAAATTAAGGCCATTCCCGTATTGCTAATTGGACCATTTGGTGATATGAGGTTTATAGTATTTTTTGCTGTTACGTTTACCATTTTTGAGTGCCTTTCCCAAAACCTGATTTTTGATAAAATTGGTAAAAAGGACGGATTGCCCGATAATACTATTTTTTCCATAGCTCAGGATGAATACGGACATCTCTGGTTTGGCACTTCCAATGGCCTTGCACTGTACAACGGTTACTCATTTTCCTCCTGGAGACACAAACAGGAAGACCCGGCATCTCTTCCAGATAATGAAGTGAGTTTTCTGCTCCCTGCTTCCTCTAATGAGCTGTATATCGGCAACATAGCCAACGGGATATACAAATTTGATTATCAGAGAGAGAGATTTGAACCCATAGATATCGCGCAAAACAACAGCAATAAGAAGTGGTTTTGCGCCTTTCGTTCCAGAACCGGAAAAATCTTTATTGGCTCAAATCAAGGCCTTGAAATATATGATCCGCACAACAGGAAACCTAGGAAGATAGATCTTGGTCTGGACAGCAACAGCTTCATTTCCTCTATTGATGAAGATAAAAAGGGAACACTGTATATGCTTACTTCCCAAAACAGATTTATAAAATATAACCAGGAAACCGGCACAAAAGAAATTATAAAATTCTATAAGGGCCGCGACAAAGGCATTTTATCAAGAGGAGGAAGGATAATGAATGATTCCAAAGGATATGTATGGATTGGGACTGAATTTTATGGTTTGTTCAGATACAATAAATACACGGGTGAAGTGGATAATTTTTCGAATGGGAATAAAAAATTCTCTTCAAACATCATTTTGAGTCTGCTGAAAGATAAAAAGGGAAGAGTATGGGTTGGTACCGATCTGGGTGGTATGTTCATGTTCAGAGATTCTCAAGACAATCAGCCAATAAAATTTAACCTTGACGTAAATTCTGAAGATGCTCTGAGCAGCAACATTGTCTACAGCCTTTACGAAGTGGACCCTGAGCTATTGCTTATTGGTACTTTCGGAGGAGGATTGAATGTTTTGAATGATTACAGGCATAAGTTTATAACCTATAACGACAAGGGCCAGCCTGACAAATGCTTAAATAATAAGTCCGCTTTGGGCTTCAGCCCGGCTTTTAACGGTAAAATCTGGATAGGTACATGTGGTGGCGGGTTGGATTTATTTGATCCTGTTTCAGGAACTTATGAATACCTGACCAAGGAGAATAATAAACTTCCCCATTCAAATATTATCAAAAGTGTTTTTGTTGATTCGAAAAAAAGGACCTGGGTTGGAAGTTATGCAGGAGGAGTAGCTGTTTTATCTCCCGAACTAAAAACCATAAAAGTCTTTTCCAAAGAAAGCAAGTCTGATTTTATTGGTTCGGACCATGCCTGGAAAATGACAGAGGACAAAAATGGTAATATCTGGATTGGCCTGCTAAACAATGGTGCAGAACGGATTTCTGCTGATTTAAGCAAAATTGATCATTATCATTTTGATACACCTGGCAACAGTGGTTTAAAGTCTCCGGCAGTACTGGTAATGGTTACTGACAAAAAGGGCAAAGTTTGGGCCATATCAGAGTCCCTTCATTATTATGATCAAGGGGAGGATAAATTTGTGGAATATAGCTATCCGGGGGTAAAGCTTCCTTCAAATCTGAAGGATCTGTGTATAGATTCAAAAGGAAATCTGTGGGTAGCTACAAGCGATGCTTCCATTTTCAAAGTCCCTGCGGATGAAACATTAAAACCTGTGGTGTATCCCGCTCGGCAAGGCTGGTCCGGAAATGCGGTACTAAGTATACAGGACGATCTGGAAGGAAATATATGGCTTGCAACTGACGTTGGAATTTCTATTCTTAAACTTTCAGGCGATTCTTACAAGTTTTTAAACTTTGATATTCATGACGGGGTGCAATCAGGTCAGTTTAATCCTTCAAGTAAATACAGGGACGCTGAAGGTTATATATACTTTGGGGCTTCCGAAGGCTACCACCGGTTTCATCCAAAAGACATAAAACTAAATTACCATCTGCCAAATGTCTCTATATCAGATGTAAGGATCTTTAATCAGCCGCTTTCCTCATTTACAAAGTACGGTAAAATGGAATCTGTTTTCTGGAACGACAGTACCATTCATTTTGAATACGCAGCTAAAATGATAAGCATAGAGTTTGCAGGGCTCGACTTTGTTTTGCCGGAAAAAAACAGGTTTGCTTATATTCTTGAAGGTTTTGATCATGACTGGAACTATACAAGATCTGGTTCTCATATAGCGACTTACACTAACCTGGACCCCGGCAATTATGTCTTCCGGGTGAAAGCGGCAAATAATGACGGAATCTGGAACAAGAAAAGCTCTAAATTAAATATTGTCATTCTTCCTCCATGGTGGGCCACCTGGTGGTTTCGTATTTCTGTTGGTTTAGCTTTAGTTGGAGCATTAATGGCGTTCTATTTCCGGAGAACAAGAAGTATCAGGAAAAGAAACCTGGAACTTAAGAATGAAGTTATATCTCAAACCAGGGAGCTCCGTCAAATAAATGAAGAGCTTCAACAAACATCAGAAGAGGTAAACAGGCAAAATATCGAAATAAACAAACTTTTTGAAGAACTAACCGAGAGCATACAGGCGGCACAGGTTATTCAAAATGCTATTCTGCCCGGGAAAGAAATTCTTAAGAAATATTTTAATAAAATCGAAGTACTGTTCAAGCCAAAAGATGGAGTTAGCGGGGATTTCTACTGGTGCTCCAGCACAGGTGGCAAACACTACCTGGCAGTAGTGGATTGCACCGGACATGGGGTCGCAGGAGCTTTTATGACCTTTATCGGCTATGAAACACTAAACCAGGTAATGCGGGAAAATCCGGACGCATCCGCAGGGGAGTTTCTAACACTGTTAAATAAAGAAATAATTTCCTCTTTCAACCATTATCAGAATGGGATTAATGCCGGAATGGATGTAGCCCTTTGTATTTATGATGCCAGCTTGAATACATTAGAATTTGCCGGGGCCAACGATCCTTTGTACTTAATAAGAGATGGGGAAATAAAAATTTTTAAAGGAGACAGGCAGGGAGTAGGAGGGAAACAAAAATCTGAAAACTTTAAGTTTAGCACTTCTCATATTTCTTTACAAAGCAAGGATCAGATTTATATATTCAGCGATGGATATGCAGATCAGATTGGTGGCTCGAATAGAAATGAAAAGTTTATGTACCCCAGGTTCAGGGATTTCTTATTGGAAATAAGAACTGAGAACATAGAAGAAAGAATTTCTTTATTGGACCGCAATTTTGTTTCCTGGAGAAATGGCTTTGAGCAATTGGATGATGTTTTAGTTATTAGCCTGGAAATTATTTAGTTGTCCGAGACTTAAGGAAGTTCCGTGAGACGTGTAGCCTGGTTTGAATTAAAACTTCCATTTAAAAAAAGTTCCAAAAATCAAATGAGGAGAAGAAAAATGACCAATTGCTTTCAGATTTTATACTATTTGCAATTTTTCTTTTTAAAATTATAGAATTCAGTATTTCAGATGCAGCTTGCCTGTCATTGATATCAAATGTATCTCCAAAGGAGTATTTAGATAAAATAAAGTCATATTTTTCTCTGGTTTCTTCACTTAAGAAAACTGCATAAGCCTCATTTGCTAAAATAAACATTTTATAGTTTTCTTTAGACTTATGTGTAGAAGGATGATTTTCTAAAAATAATTTTCTGCAATTTTCATATAAATCTTCACATGAATCATCTTCTGATAAACTTAGAAGTTTATAATAGTTTAGCATTCTCATTTTCATATCCAACTTGCTTTTAAATTAAAAATGCACGCTATTCATTTAAAATCAAACTTAATTTGGGATCGGCAAGCGATTTTAGTTCTTGCATTGAATTTTTTATAGACTCGTTCCACTTCAATTGCATTTCACTGTTTCTGGAATAGTTGGTTTCGGCATCATACCGGTCCTGGTAAGCATCCATTTGCATACAGAATTTTTTATGTAGCTGAAAGATTTCATCTTCAAATGTTTTACTGTTGAACGATCTGCTCAATACTTCCCTTCGAAGCTTTCTGGCATAAATTTCAGTAATATCAAAATGGCCCTGTTCATGTATAAGCAAAGAATGAGTTCGGTTTTTAACCCAGGAAGCAGATCTGTTGAACAGCGTTTCTATTGTAATTTGGGGCTTAAGGTTGGAAGGATACTCAACACTCATATGAATTAAACTAGCGGTTACAGCATCGCTCCCTCCATTTGTTTTTGGTATACCTTTGTAGTCTTCCCAGGAGATTTCTTCTTTCCCCCAACAAAAAGTGTCTTTTGGTTGCTGACTCCAGGCTGTTACTGAAATGAATAGCATCAGGATAAAGGTTTATTCTTGATGAAGAGGTTACCATATACTACTTAGTATAGAATTTTAAAGTTTTGAAGTATGTACTCTGATGCTTTATCTGCTTGAAATATACGTTGCTTGTGTGAGGCAAGATGAAAGGAATTGAAATATGATTGGTCATAGACCTCAGGATACATTTTTAGTGCAGCCATTTATGTATAGTTTTGATCCCAAATTTCTATTTGCAGATGAACAACTTATTTATCAGAAGGGAGATAACTTCGGGGGTTCTTCGCAAAGTAATTGATCTCAGAATTTTGCTTGGAGTCGGTTTATTAGCCTATTTTAGTTCGATTCTATACTTTGGTTATTTTGTAGGTAACTACAGATCCTTTTGGTATTATGTTTTAGGCGTTGATGCCCATTATTTCCTTTTTTTTGACCTGGACGGGATTGCTGCCGGATGCGAAAGTATCCGGGAAGGTTTTGATCCGTTTTTATTGAATCCAAATGATACAATCTGCAGAAAATTAAATTATCCGAGAGTCTGGCATTTATTAAGTTATACGGGGTTTTCCAGAAGAGACACTTTTTATGCAGGCATAGTGCTGGCTTTGATTTTTTTCTTCACCTGTTTCTCATATTTTGAAAAGATCCCCCCAAAGGAATGGCCCCGTTTCTGCCTTTATTTTGTAGCTCTCTTTTCTTCCAATGTGATGTTTCTTGTTGAAAGAGGAAATAACGATATTATAATCTTTGGATTGCTGGTCGTGGCTATTTCATTCCGCAATAAACCCTGGTTGTTTCATAGCCTTATCCTGCTTAGTTCAATATTAAAACTATATCCGATAGTGGCTTGCGCCTCAGGATTGAAAAAGGATATTAGAAATAATCTTCCGGTAATTATCACTGTTCTCGCTTTCCTGTTATATATAGCATTCACCTGGGCCGACCTGGCTTTGGTTTCGTCTGCTACTCCCCGTAGCACTTGGCTCTCTTACGGAATGAATGTTCTTTGGGAAGTTGTCAGCCAAAATGTACCGTTATCTTTTATATTTTTTACGCAAAAAATTTTGCCATTCATTTTAGTGATTTTGCTCCTGATAACGGCGTTTTTTTATGCATTCAGTTCAGATAGAAATTTGAAAGGACTAGCAAATACAAAATACGGATGCGGTTTTTTAATTGGGGCTATGGTGTATTGCAGCACCTTCGTCATAGGCAACAATTTTGATTACAGGTTGAGTTTCTTAATTCTGGTAATTCCACAATTGTATGACTGGGCAAAAGAGGAAAAAGGCATAGGACTTTGTACTTTGTCAATTTTTAGTGTTCTGTTACTTCTTTGGAACAATGCCTTGTTCAATTACTTCCGGTTTATAGGATTTGAAAATATTTTGTTCTTTGTAGAAGAGATTATTTCCTGGATCTTATTCTACGCCCTTCTTTTATCAATGTTCAAATGGATGATTTCTGAATTTTCGCTGAAGGATTATTTTGGGAAAGCTGGAAGTTTACAAGGGGAGTTTAAAAATTGATTTATTCTGAACATAAGCTCAGATTATTAATTGGTTTCTATTATACCATCCATTTCAATGTGGGATTGCATTTAGCTAATTTGTGCCTATGTGGAATATAACTATCAATTAGTTAAGATTATCCAATGAAAAAGAAAATAAAAAATTATGTAATAGATTGGAAGAAACCTCTTCTCCTAAATTTACTGCCGTTAGGTATTGGAATAATAGGTAGCATTTTAGAAAGGGACTTTTTAGTAGATATTGCTCTTGTAGTTTTTTACTTGAATATCCTTGGAACAATCGCTTCAATTGTTGTCCAGGTAATTAATAGAAAATTCTTTTATGCTGTGTTTCAGTTAGCGTTGACTTGCTTTCTTTTTTATTATGTGAGTTTGATTTTTATTTATGCTGAACCGGATTATTATGGTGCTCATAAGGAAATCCCTCAAGGAATTGAAATAAGTGAACCTTTGACGACTCATCCATCTCAAAATGATTATAAGAATTATGATCTTATGATATCCAATTCTGTTCAGCCAGGGATATACAATTACTACACAGATTTTGTACCTAACGAAAGAGGCTTTTTTTTTATAAAGGCATATGAGATTACATCAAATGATCAACTTTCAGAAAGCAGAATAAAACAGAAATCTAAAGTGGAGGCGTCCGGTTCAGTACCAGCAATAAGCCAGGGAGAATTTACAATTTATGAAGGATCATGGGGCGACAAATATGGAAGCCGAATAGAATTATGGTACCATTCAGAAAAGGGAAACAAAGAGTTTAAGATCACCGAAAGAAATTTTATAGTAGAAGGTTGGATGCGCTAATTTCCAAGCACTGTTTTTAAGCATTCTTTCAATTTCAATTTTTCGTAGCCGTAGGAAAGACCTATTATTCCGTAAATTTTCAAAGTATAAAGTGTCCGAACTAAAATTAAAACCCTTCAATTTGTACGTCCAGTTTTCCTTTGGCATTCACCACAGTTTTAATACTGGTAGGGGTGAGAATAATTTTTTTGGGACTAAGCTGGCTCAAACTACCGTTTAGCACAATGTTTGTGGCAATCCGATTGTGATTCAGGCTTTTTCTGATAAGTTCCTCACCCAGCTTCAGCTGATCTGCCAGTGAATAATGCATACTGCTTTCAATTCTTTTTTCCAGTGCACCATGCAATAACCAGGAGGCGGTTTTATGCAATTTGTTCTTCGTCTCTATATCAAACTGTGTCTGAATGAGTTTTACAGCACGGCTAAGGCTGTCATAAACCGGAAGGCCCTTCAGATACACAACCCCGTTTAAACTTCCGGTAAGTGTCGTTTTGATAGCAAGCATTTCTCCCACAGGATACAGATCTATATCAGTTACAGTTACTTTTTGTTTGCCGTCATTAAATTCAAAAGTTTGACCTGCAAGGTTATTCTTAGCCAGTTCTTTGGCCTGGTCATAGGTAATTTCTCCAACCATAGAGATTTTGAATTCATTTGGTCCATTATTGGAAAACTTAAGTGCAGGAAGAGGCGCCAAAGTTAAAGCGGGTTTGGTACCAAAATGACTTTCTACATAAGCAGTTATTCCTATAGAAGATGACAGGTTTCCCGTTTTACCGATAAATGGTGACATAAATGCATTGATAGGCTTGATAAGCAGCCAGACAGCCGGTTTATCACTTACCTGGATCGGGTTCTGAAGTTTGTTCCATGCCTGAAGAATGTAGGGCTTTACATCCAGCTGATCTTTCACTTGCTGGTCCAGCGTCTGAACAAGCACCTCTTTTTGGTTTTTCAAAACATAATCAGCTACCAATCCTAATGGCAACTCAAAATTCCCTATTTTGATAACAGGTTTTTGCAGCCAGGTATACTTTTCAAGAGTGGTAATAGTTTGCACCTTCCAAAGTGAATCAAGGAAGACTTTACTTCTAAAACTTAATTCAATTGCACAGTCGGCCTCTTTCTGATCTTCCATCGGAATTCCCAGCAAGGATAACTTAAAAAAAGTGTTCGTCCATATTTTAAGAGGAACCGTGTATATAACTTCATTATCAACTACATCCAATTGAATTGGAGCCTGTTTCCAAACCTTTATGTCTAACGTTATATTGTCGTTTGCCTTTATTTGTTTGCCTTCATACAAAAGGCCGGTCAATTGTTTGTTAATTGACTCAGTCATTCCCTGAATGGTGAGATTTACTGGAATATTTACTTCCGAAATATCCGGGCTAAGGTGGAATTTTTCGCTTTTTTCTTCAGGAGCGCGGGCAATAAAAGGCTTATGAGAGCTGCAATTCCAAAGAACTGACAGGCAAAAGACAAACAAAAGGCAATTGATCCGGAATTTCATGTTACAAAACTAGAAAGGAAAACCAGATCCGTACAAGCCATTTCTACATTGATGAGGTTTGATAAATTTTAAGAATCTTATACTTACTTCCAATGAATTCATAGTTAGCCGGTTATAATAGAATGATTAGGAGAAAAGAATAAAGGAGTTTTAGTTTTTTGGGCGAACGGCCGGGCTCTGAATGAAAATGATCACGATGATTATCGGAATCTTTTTGCGGATAAAGATGGGTTTCTGAAGGCTCAAAGAAGCATCCCGAAAGCTTTCGGGAACTTTTCTCTCCCTGTCGCAGAGTTTTGGTATTTGGAAGATAGCTCTTTAAACAAAGCCCTCTGGTTACAAATGTGCAGCAACAGTTGATGGTTTTTCGATAAACTCATCCGTTGATGGCCATGCCTTGATATTTTTTACACCTTTCCAGATAACGCTGTCCAGCTCCTTGAAATATTCGGGATCATCCGGTCTTGCATTAAAAAGTACAACGGCGCATACGCCTGTGCTAAGCCTTGCCATAAAGGTAGAACAGTTATTTAGGGACCCGGTATGCCAGCAGCTTCCCTTGGAATTTAAAAACCATCCTAAACCATAATTAGGATTTGCTTCTGAACCTTTACACATCAATTCGATGCTTTCTTTATGCAACAGATGATAATCGCTGCCAGGGCCGATTGCTACCAATAACTTTGCGAGATCTTTAGCTGTAGCTTTCCATCCTCCGTGTGAATCCATTGCTTCAATATTTATAAAGGAGGATGTAGAATTAAATTCAGGATATTCATCATTTTTAGCAAGAACCATGTCGTTAATTCCTAAAGGCTGAATTCTATAATTTTAAAAAGAAAAATTGCAAATAGTATAAAATCTGAAAGCAATTGGTCATTTTTCTTCTCCTCATTTGATTTTTGGAACTT
>Ga0068627_1000037_pt1 | contig 18426 bp, 16 predicted proteins | sample InSIn1gowninarea_FD_77430 | JGI IMG/M metagenome (GOLD analysis project Ga0068627, IMG submission 77430) | Clean room microbial communities from NASA Spacecraft Assembly Facility at Jet Propulsion Laboratory, Pasadena, California, USA -... ... | reverse complement strand
TGCCTTTCGACCTATTTTACAAAAATAAAATAAAAAATAATGCTGCTCAGGTCCTGAAAATCAAATCACTAACAATGAATATTTACCTTGTTACTCACCTGACTTGTGTGCTTGTTAATTTATTATGAGTGCGTATTAATACTCTAAACGGGCTACAACCAAATATTTGATCTGTATTATTTTATTTTTTGTTTATTTTTTGTAAATAAGGTTTACTCAACTAACTTATTTAAAAAAAACAAATAATGTTTTTTTTCAGTTTTTCCCTTAATCGTATTATTTGTCGTTTTTTTAATTTGCTGTCATTATCCCGAATTAATACCATTTGTATATTCAGTAACATCAGTACCAATTCAGTAGTTCAACTTTTTAAAAACCAACTTTATACGCAATTGAAACTTTTCCGCCAAGCTATGAAAATGTACAAAAAAAGGTAGAGAAATCAACAATAATCAAACATTAACAGTTTTAATTCACTAAATAAATATAGCATGAATTAACTTATTGAATGAAGTCACAAAACAGTGCATACTACTTAAAAGTTTCACACACTTTATCCTCATATTTCAATATAATAAGCTTTGCTAAAAAGCACACCTCACTTGTAAATGAGTCATTGGGAATGATCACTACTAGCAAAACTTCACTTAACTTACACGTTGCCTTTCGACCTATTTTACAAAAATAAAATAAAAAATAATAATCGACGCCTTTCGCAGCAACTAATGTAAATTTGTTTAAACAAACAGAATTAACCTAAATTCGCACCTTGCACCAACCGTAACATTTTTAGGATCACCCGTTTTCTGTGCTCAATATAATATTCACAATTGCTTTTAAAGATTCGGCAAGCCATGTAATTGCAAGCAGTGAACATGTTTCTCTTTTAAAAAACCACATCACTTTGAAATTTTTGAATAGTTTTGAAGCCTTCAATTCAAGCAGATGCATCATGCTAATAAGTTGCGAGTCAAATAATAATTAGCCATAAATTACGCTAGACACTACATGACACATTTAGTCACAAAATAATAAAATTGGTAGGTCGACACAGTTCTGTAATCGGTCTTCCCGAACTGAATTTTTTTAACGGTAATTTTCAAAAGTTATAATTATAGACCGGGGAGATTTGTTTAGAAAGTTTTTGACAGTTTTGAAATGTAGACTATTGTTAAAGACTTGTGATGCACAAAAAAGCACACAAAAGGCGGGTCTTAATAAGGAGCACACAGGTACTTCGTGTCATGATTCGGAATTTCGGACACGAATTTTTATTATCCATTTTATGTATTATCTCACTGGGTGTATTAGTGCGTATCTGTATGTATCTAAGAATACTGTACCTGTGGAAGCCAACACAAATGGATGTCCGTCGTTTTTTAAACCTTAAATGTTGTTTTGATTTTTTTTGACCGACAAAGGATCTTGTTTCGTTTTATTTTTTCATCTTAATTATTGCCGTTATTTTTTTTACTATTAACCTTTTCCTTACCGAAATCCGTACAAGACAATAAAAAAGAATCATGTTATGTTTTTTTTTCTTGCATGTAAAAATTTACAGGCGGTAGTAACAAATTGGATCTCATCCAAACATAACATGGCCATATCTTTTAACAAAACGTTGTGGGAAAAGCTGAAACACTGCGCACCGACTTTTTGTGAGTATGATGATTACAACTGGGACTGGAGTTTATTACAAGTGTCCTACTCTTGCCTCTCAGCACAGTTAGATGTTTTATATGCAAAAGCCCCTAGAATTTTTCACATAGGAGATTGGTAAGTACAAAGACTGAATTACTATCCTTGTTGCAATTAAGTGGGATGAGTTCAATGTCCTAATGAATTTGAGTTAAGGTCAGAGGTGTGCAATTAAATGGTATGTTTTTTTTAGTGGAGTCCATCACAAGCGAAAAACCTGTGATCCGAAGAAAGCCACACAAGCGATAGAAAAGGGAATAAAACAGTACAACTCTTTACTATTTCCGGATGTCCTCACAGTGGAACTTCGACGAGGGAAGAAGATGCGACTGAAAAAAGGAAATGGCGGTTGGGGAGATCCTCGTGATAGGCAGTTATGCATGTCATTTGTAGAGTCTCAATGAGAACATCTCTGTTTTTCAACAAAGATAAACCAAATTAAATTTTACAGGATGAGTAAAGGCTTAAAAAATAATCTCAATTAAAATTGTAAAAAAATACCAACAACGTGTATCGCAAGAAAATGAAAACTATTTGTTGGTCATTTTAAAAATAGTATGTTGTATTGTTATATGAAAATGAATTTTAACTATAACAAAACAATCGAACTGAATATATTTTTTATTGTGAATGGTAAGGTTTAGCATATGTATGATACGAAACTCGGAACTTAATGTTATCGCGCTTTACAAAGTAAAACAAAGAAACTGTTAAATTACATACAACGGACAAGTATAACAAAATATTTAAAAACATGTTGTTATATTGCGTATTTGGAAATGTGGGCTTACAAAAGATTGCTAATATTATAAGAAGTAATGCATAATATTTTGATACTTGATAATACTACGTTATATTCATAATATACATTTATGTATACATATGGCATAAAAACGATGTAACGTAAAATTAGATGAATCGTACGGCTGTATATTGTTGCATTGCAAACGAATACGTTAGTTGACTTGATGATTGATTGATTGATTGTTGTAATTACTATATAAATTATTAATTTAAATGTTCAAAACGTTTCGTATGAAATATTATTGCAAATTTATGATAAATGTTTTTGGTCATTGCTCGTCACATGTAAGTAGAACTCATGTTTGTCTGTCAGAGCACGGAAGACATTGTGGTCACTAAAAATTAAATATTTGAGATTTATTTGTATATGTCGATTGCATTATGTACCTAGTTGTTGTGTGAGATGTAGTTCTACTTTTAAGATGAATTTCGGATGCGCAGCAGTACAGAAACATTAAAGTAAGCTAATATTGTCAATATTACAGGAACAGAGTCAGTAAGTACACAACACAACTTGCTTTCTTTTTGTTTGCCTCGAACGTGCTTACCAAAAAGAATTCTACCTCTTACAGTTATGTTAACTAACGTGTATATAAGATACAACTGTGATTAGATACAGCATTTAAATATAAAAATGAATGCTTTCAGATGTTTAATAAAAAACGGAGTGATTATATATAAAATGCAAAACGAAAATGAAAACTAGAGAGATTATTTATTTATAGTGACATTAATCCTTCAAATAACGTTGAGTTATTAGCAATCATAACAGGAGTGTGATGATTATACAAAGTTCAATCAGTCTAACTTATAAACTCCCTCCTCTGCATCATTTGCTGTCTTGATTTCCAAAGAAAATTATGATTCCCAATTCCCAATATTAATCACACATAAATCTCGTTGTGGTGAAAGGTAAGAGTGTAAATATCAATTTATTTATTTTCATACTTTTAAGCATATATTTTTTCATGTTTGCATCATATTGTTTTGTTACTGTGACTCTTTCAATTAGGCATTTTATCAATGCAAAAGTAAAAAAAACTAGGATTTGTGACATAGTGCAGAACCTATCATCAAATGATAAGAAAAATAAATATTTTATTCTAAACTATCTGCGATAACGTAAATATGCATACAAGCTTTTAAATACTTTTGCTGGAACATGTAGCATTTATTTCTCACGTGAGATTTTACATTTAAACCTCTAATAAGTTGAAGTTCAAATTTCATTGTGTGATTTGTTGATTTTTTATTAAGCAGTACCAAGTCTACAGATATACATGAAATGAATGTTTCCATGCATTGGGAAACTGATAAGCAAAACCAGTTAACTGGATGGAAATTCTTATTATATTGGCGAAATTATTCCTTAAATATAGAGGGGATTAGCCCTGCATGGGGTCAAATGAGACAACTAATTGCTCTTTGTCTACCAGGTGTAATTATGACTGCCTTCTCAACAGTAATGACACGCGATAACTGATATGATGCTGCTTGGTATTAAGTTTTATTTTTTACACTGCATCCTCATTAAAGCCTCTCCTCTCCAAAATTGCTCAACTCTCAAACACAATCCTTACCAAGATAACAGATTCATGTTCAAAAAGCTCATTCATTTAAAATGTATTTTTTTTTAACTTGCTGCACTGACAATTACATACTCCAGTAAGTTATAGCATCAATGCTTTTTGTACAAAAGTAAGTGATTGCTTACATTGCATTACTTGCAATATTCAAACCCCAAAAACAAACAACCAACTGATTAAGCACTTCACTAGGATTTTAAACATAAAGAGCTTCGTCATGATCTCAACCCTTTCACAAAGTACATAGTCATTGTAATGTAATACCTAAATAAAAATGAATTCAATATATTTATTATCCTTTTCTTCTTCAATTGAATCTGCTATTATGCATACGTGACTACACACTGTACTGGCAATAAGAATACACATGACATAACAGAACAACATGCCTTTTCCTAATGTTTTTTATCACATCTCTGTCTCCCCCTCTTGCTATCTTGGAACATGGAACATGGAACATACAATTTCGAGAGAACCAAGTTTTCTGCAGCTGATTTGATTCAACAAAAATTGCTCAGCTCCAAAAAAAAAAAATTGTTGTGCACAAGAGAGAACAGCGCTCGCTTTCATTCATTCTACAAAACAAAGCGTAACGTACAAACCAATTATTGCAAGGACTTTATCCGATACGCACTCACACATACTATTTGTATTATTGTTATAATTGGTATATAATTGTAATCACATAGCTATCCAATTAGATTGACTGGTTCCCAAATGGACAACTGTTCCTGGTCCTTTTGTCTAATCATGTTAGCAGGTGTTCTCCATAGTTCGTGATGACAAAAGACAACCAACTTGGCCTTATAAACGTGCCAAAGTCTTTCCTAGTTACTAAAGCTAGTTGGTTGATACATTTTCACTTTTTACATTTTTTGTTAATTTCAAAGTAAGACTGAGGTTAACAGTTCAATTGGAGATTAAAAATGGATTGGAAAATTAATTCCAAGTTGTTTGCTCCCAAGGCCCATTACATGCTGTACTTTGGGGGTAAGAAAAGTTAAAATAAATGTTTATTACAAAGTTGCAGTTGTAGAGATTTTTATGAAAGACAAAAAAAACGTTTTGTGATTCTATCCGAACAGGCGTCGCAGCATTTTGGCCTTATATCACAGTGTTCGCCAAGCAATTGGGTATATCAGAGCGCTTTGTTGGGTACATATTCACTGTAGCACCTATTCTAGGCATTATATCAATGCCTCTTTTTGGTTCAATTGCGGACCGGTACAAAATAAAGAAAAAGTTATTCTTAGTTTTTAATGTTATCAATTTGTTGGCAATTCTTTGCTTTGCAATTTTGACTGTTACTGAGACGAAAACACGTCGGCCTGTGATACTTGAGTGTGGACAAGGAACTTCATACGTTTCTCACTGTCATCATACTCTCCAGGACCAGTGGAACTCGACGGCCATTCAAATAAAGATTTTGAATGAACTTTCACAGAAGGATTATCCGATTGTTTGCCAACTGGATTGTGTGGCTAGTAGGAAAGAGAAAAATGACTTTTGCTCTGCAATATTTAATGATAAAAATCCACCACTTGAAATGTGTGTTCAAAATACGTCAGCCCTGGAAACGATTCCTGTGTCATTTCGAGCAACTTTAGATTTTAAAAAACTCATGCCCTTGGAAGCCTGTATGTGGATTAAAATTGATAGTATATCGGAAAATCAAGATGAAGTTGATGATGTTGATAGATCAATTTCGTGCTATCCAGAGGAAAAACTGGAGGATTGTCATATAAATTGTCCAGATTTACATTCCGCAAATGTGGCAATGGTAGACTTAGAAAGCGGAGAAACTGGAAATGAACTTTCTAGCAGGTCATTTTGGCTATACGCAACATTTACAGTTATCGCATGGATTGCCATGGCTGTTGTTACTTCTGTGGCGGATGCGTTGTGCTTTCAAACACTTGGTAACATTTTTAATAAATTGGTAAATAATAATATGTGCTTATAAACTGGAGGTCTGACAAGTTATTTTTTTTACCAAACAGGGGAACGACACGACCTTTATGGAAATCAGCGAAAATGGGGTTCCATTGGTTGGGGTTTGTTTACCTTATTTTCTGGCTTTTTAGTGGACCTAGTTAGTGGCGATTCACTTATTAAGAATTATACACCATGCTTCTGGGTAGCTGGGATATTGCTTACCCTAAACTTTTACGTTTGCTGGAAATGGGATGTACGAGCACAGCACACTACATAGTGTTTTTTATTATTTAAATTGTTAGTTAGTCTAATTAACTCATTGAAATTATGATGTTGTTTCCATGCTAAAAGGTGGAAGAGGAAGAACGTCCAAAAGCAATGGGTCGTCGTCTGCTAGCACTGCTGATGGAGCCTAAAATTTTTGTTTTCGTTATGGCATGCGTAGTTGTTGGGATGTGCACTGGATTATTATGGAATTTCCTATTTTGGTATTGAATACTTAATTTAATGTACCATTTTTCTTTAATATACAATTTAAGTGTGACGTTTTTATTGTTATTTAGGTATATTGAAGACTTGGCCAAGGAGCGAATGAATATAACTATGGAAACAGTGAGATGGATGAAGTTACTTCAAGGACTAATTAGCATTGTACAATGTTTTTGCGGAGAACTGCCATTTTTCTACTTAGCAGGTTCGTAAAATGTTTATTTTTTAAAATGGATGGTTCAAGTGTGGATGATCTGTTCAATGTCTGTATTTCATTTCAGGACAGTTTATTCATAAGATTGGACATGTAAATTCCATGACAATTGTGATTGGTACTTTTGGTGTACGATTTCTCCTTTACTCTGTTCTGGTGAATCCATGGTTTGTGCTTCCTATTGAATTACTTCAAGGGTTTACGTACGGAATATTTTACACTAATATGGCTACATATGCATATGTTGTGAGCCCCGAAGGTACAGCAGCTACTGTGCAGGGTATTGTAGGATCTGCCTTTGAAGGCTTTGGTAATTTATTTTAAAAACATATTTTACACTTTATTTTCTTTGAGTTCAATAATTGTTATGTAAAAACTATCAATTCGGGTACTGTTTCTTGTTGGTTTATCAGGTGTTAGCATAGGCAGCCTTTTAGGTGGCTTGATGATAGAAAAACTAAAAGGACGAGCGACATTCCGAATATTTGGGATATTTGCGCTAGTGATGTGTGTTATTTACAAAGGAATTATGCTTACAATCGACAGGAGATTTCAGCCTGTTTCACAAACTGGTAAAAATTCTTTAATACTTCAGTTATTAATTATCAGCTATCCGGTTTTTCAATCAGTTTCATAATAATTTTTGTTTGTTTTAGGCAACGATCTCAATTTAGGAACTGAAATGAAGCTAGTTGAGAAAAAACCAATTGACCATTGACGACCAGTATTTTCATGCTGCTAAATTATTTGTTTCATATACTGTATACAGCTTAATAATAACGCTATTTGTTGTGATATTAAATAAAAAGTGCAATTTTTACATGAACTATGATTCTTTAAGGTAATGCAATGAAATTGTCTGCAGTGCCTCAAGTCATCATTCAGCTAATGTTAAACTGCAACCAACTTATTGCAATTAAGGACAAAAATGTTGGAATGCAAGAGAGAGGACGATGAGTCTGCGATTGGTTCGGTTGTTGTCGTTTTAGTTTTTAACTTCATATTACGCATGCGTGGTAACATTACATTTCAATTATAACGTCACAAGTTGTCATGTAAACAATAACACAAGTGCTACTGATTTTCTTCGTGGTTTTATTGGAGTCCAATTGCCTTGTCCCTCACACGCAGTGTAGCGCAATGTCCTCGTGGACTTTGTTAAGCTCTTAAGCCAACTATACTTAGTTGTTTCTTCATAAACCACACAAGTAAGCAAAAATGTCACAGCAACTATTTTTCCGTTCCAACTTTCACGCAGAACGTTGAAACCATGGTAAAAGTTTTAGTTGTAAAAGTGGGTATTAATTTTTATGTTTTTCCTCGTAAAAATACCAAAAAATACAAATGGAGCATCTTCATGTGTTTTAGTTCGATTTTTTCAGTCTGAAGAGTAAAGAATCGAATTATTTCAGCTTCAACGTTGAATTTTAGAAAACTATACGTACATATTTTAAATTACAGTGTAAATCACTTTTATAAAGCTTTCCGCAAGCTTAAAATCCCCCTCCACATTTATATTGAGAAATGATATATACTTTTTGCTATATTTGCGTCACGACTCGACCACGACAAAGAGTAAATAACAATAAACCATTGTAACGATTAAATTAAGTAAACGTATTTGAGCAATGCAAAATTAAAAGTAGCCCATTGATTTGAAATCTAGGTCTCGAAAGAGTCCTTACCCGATTATCAAATAAAAACGGTTTTCCTGCCTTTTTTTGCTAATGAAGTATTTAAAATCTTAAATAAAACTTCAAGATACACATTGATCCCTGATAAGGAAAAGATCAATTCTGTAATTCTTACTGGATAAGGATCTACGTCAAGGTCAACTTTTATGTGCAATGGCAATGTGGATTCCATTTGACCTCATTGCAAAAATGTATACTTTTAAAATTCCCTGTCGTTTAGACACTAGAGTGGCGTCGAACGAACGTACGTACAGGATGCAGACAAACAGGGAATTCGTGATAATTGGCCTTACGGCTACTTAATAATAAGCTAGTATAAAAAATCGAATATGCTGCTTAGATGAACAAGTGTGTGATTGTGAATAATACGGTAAGTAGACAGATTCAACTACAAAACCTCATTATCCTCGGATCACGTTTCGTTGTTTTGTCACGTCACTTATCGTATTGCACATTATAAATCACCACGTTATTTGCATTCCATATTTTTGTAACAAAGTACTAAAGTAAGTACTAAGGATAGAGGGAGATCATCATTTTCGTTGACACGGTACGTATTGTGAAGTCATTTATAAGTATATGCATGTATGAACGATATGAAGTAATTGTGCATGAAATAGAATTGACAAGCTATATTTTTAGCTGTCCAGAAACTCCAGTAATAAGTTTAGAAGAAATGACCTTCAACTAGGAATAGGATTATTGGAATGTTTAGTTGATGCCGTCATTTGCATAATACAACTCACTAGTCATTCCTAAGCTCCAAAAGCTTTACAAAGACAGAATTGTTTAAAGCAATGCAATGTTAGGTTTTAAGTTGTCAAGAAAGTTAGTAATATTTATGCAATTGTACTCATTGGTTTACTTTTCCTTTACGGACAACGGATATTGGAGAAATTAATTTGTGTATCATTGAAGTTATACACTTAATTTTAATCCTTTAATTCGGGATTTAAAAATGCACAGTTTCAAAAGTTATTAAAGTCTAAATTATAAAATACATGTTGCAGTCCTTGATAAGACAACAAACACAATGAGGAACTGAATGAAAGACGGAAGAAATGTGTGATCTTATCTGTTAGCTGTTCATGTACTTTCTGTCGCATGTCGTCCTGGTGACAAAAGTTAATTGTAATGTAGCCACTCTGCTAAAGTGGATCGTTGTAGTACAATACAAGCTAAAACATACCAAGCTGGTTGTGGATCTATAAAAAATTATTGTTTCGACTTTTATACTTGATATGTTTATGCGTTAAGTAGTCACCATAGCATAAATAGATGTTTCTGAATGATTCCCCTTCAATAATACTCCAGGTTATATTGTGAAAAATATTTGAAAGTAATTTATGTAATTGAATCATAACAGTTTACTGGAATTTATATTTTGGAAGATAAAATTCAGTTGTTGTCTTGTCACGGATCAAGATACAATTTTAATATAAAAAAAATAGGAAACTTGACTACAATGGCTAGAAACTAAAAACATAAGAAAAAGCGCTTTCAATAACATAAAAATGATGATCATGATCACAAAGGAATTATTGAAAGAACGTGTGAAGCTCTACTTATTACAACAAGTACACGCAAAAAGCTCAATCCTTTTATTGTATGCGCCTGTTTGTTTACGATCCCAAACTGGATCTGTCACATCAACAGCAACAAATACTGCCAGTAGTACCACCAAACCACACAGGTTTACAGCAACAACATGTTTTTTTTAGCATCTTTTACTACATGATAGTCCAGTGAGTCCAAATGGGTTTCTCCTTTTTACTTGTTGAAGTGTCTGGGCAAAGTCTGCTCGCTTGGAGAAATAAAGATATGACTCTGCTATAATCGCAAGTGATCTTCTCGTCACATTGCATTCATTCTTTGTCTGTTGGCCATAAGACAACTACAAACTTACCAGCCGCAATCTAGTTTATTTGGCTTCTGTGGAGAAAGTTGATTGCCTGCTTGTTTGTGGCTTTCTCTTTTTCTACGTGTTTACAAACAAACTCGGGTTATTTTTTCGAATAAGAATACTTAAAATCGACATTTTAGATAAACTAGAGAAATAATTGTTGATCTACTTTTTCGATGAAAATGAGTTGTTTTGTAATTGTTCGGAAATGTTTTTTTGTGTTGACTATTTTTGTGGTTCCTCGAGTAGTTTTTTCGAACGTACTAAATAAGTGCAAAAACTTAGATCGGTTCAAGGACTCTGAATTAGAAGACTACTCTGCAAATTATGTGATTGTTCCAGCATTATTAATGTCGAATTATCAGGAGACTAATTTTAGGTAAGCATAATTAATTCTTTTTAAAGATTTTGTAAATTTCTTTATAACTTTTTAGAGTAAATAATGACATAAAAAAATTCTTGAAAACTTATCATTAAAAAATTAAAGTTGGTGAAAGACCATGTCATTTACGCTCATTCACCTTACGAGTTATTACAAAGCAACATTTGTTCACAAGCAAAAAATGTCACAGTAAAATAATTCATCCTATCCGTTGAAAAATACAATTGTTTTATTTTAGTGTCAATGCAGTAAAAAAGCCATTTGCCATACAAACGACAAAAATGCAAAATTCCTTTTGCAAAACTGGTGCACTTTTTTACTTTCACCGGATAGTATTTTCTACAAAACTTACTGGAAGTCAATATTTGGGCAATTTTTCAACAAAATTGGCACTTATGGTGTTTTTTTAAATAAACTTGTGTACGTAACCACCTCAAAAAAGATGCACAATACACATACATACACAATTTGTTTTGTGGCGGGAGTTATTCATGCTAAAAACGAAAGTCAACATGATTTGGTAGCCCCGAAGATATATACGAATAGCTTTGGCTTTCATCCAGCTAGAAAACAAATTACCTTTCAATTTTTAACTTTCAATTCTACTTTCAAAAAAGTAGAAAGCTCAAAGCTTTTCTCTAGTGGACTTTCTTTTTTGTACATTTTTCCCCAACCGGTTTTGCATAATATTACTTTTCTTTGTACCTATCATTTCTAATTTGATGTCGAATACACAAAAGTCATATACAATTCTAACGTTGTGAAATAAATTTCTAAAAAAATGTATAAGAAACTTGTCAATATGCGTCATTTTTTTTCTTTTGACATTGTTCGTTGCTGTGAACAGTGGCAAGTATCAAGTAGCCCCATTGGTAGCGTAGGATATGAAGTAAAATTCTTGTGCTCAGGTCAGGTTTCGTGTGTGTAAGCAAATAAACCATACCATAAATCAAGATTATGGTGATGACTAGTGTTACATGAATAACTTCAAACTTGCACGAAAATCGTATAATAATTGTCCACCGATTGAGAAAACAATAAAATGCACAATGACATGTTGAAAATCGGATGAAAATGCCACAACAATAAATTATAATCAAAGTTTTTTTTTCTTCTGTTTTTCTTACAAATCCAGTCTGCAAGAATCAGGCATTCCTTTTTCCTCTTATTGTGACGTGAATTACGAAGTAATCAAAATCAGTTTAATTGGCTCGGACGCCATCAGCATAAATCTTTCGACAGCACTACCACCAACGAAGCCATTACTGGATATTCAGACTTATGCTACGACAACGGAAGAAGTTGATGACAGTCTTAGCCAAAACCTACGCACTACAACAGCCTCTAGCCCGGTTTATAGAACTTTTCCCATGTCAAGAAACAGCAGTTACCGAGAGAGCTTTATGTATTCAGTTGAAAATATTACCACAATTTTTGACACTGCCGAGGAAGAGCAAGAGCAAAAGTGTGAAAGGAAATTAAGTAGAAAAGAAGTTCATTTTACTCCGGATGGCATTTTCTTTTATTCAGGAGAATATTTCCTGCCAACTGAATTTTGTGTACAATCGTAAGTTTTTCTTTTCAATTACAACCATATATGTGCATTTAATGTTTTAACAATTATAGGATAACTATATAAGCTTCATAAAAGCTCAACTACAGTACAGAAGTGTGTTAATAAATTTTCCACTTGTGATTTGTTAGCATGATATGCCATAGAAGTGATGGCTTATTATGTGTATGTTGTTTATAATCACTGGCAAGTAAGTGAATTCAATAATTAATTAGCTTACTGTTTATCTGTTACATTTTTTAGAATTAACGAGACCGAAAACTGGATAAGTATTAAAAAGTGTAATATTGACTGCAGCAACAAAGAGTCTCCATGCATTCCTCTTTGCTGTCATTTGCACGAGTACATAGACTTGACTGTACCGTGCTGCCAGGCGGCACTGGGGTCAAAGCCCATGTTTCAGCCAATGATTTATGATGAAGTAAATCGAAAACTTTCCCTTGGGGAGGAGAAAGTGGTGCAGACGATGGAGTCGAACACTACTAAAAATCGGAGTAAAGTTGATAATGATCCTGTTTTTGCTGCTACTGTAAGACCGCATTATGTCACATTCAAGTACCATAATGCATGTCCAGACGGGCTGGATCCTCAACATTTGTTTTTCAATGATAATGGAGAGTCAACGTTGAATACAAGGTCGTTAAAGATGTAATTTAGCAAAGACGTTGCATAACAAAGTTGTTGGAATGTCGTTGGGTAAAAATCCAATTGGTTTGTTATTGACGCTCTGTATAGAATTCACATTCAAAACAATGGAAAAGTGGCTTATGTGGGGGACGATAGAAAATGGCACTTTCTGGAGAAATTTTGCGTTGCTGGATTAGTAAATGTGGAGAGTTTTAAGGATGACATAGAAGGAATTGAAGTGATGACCTCTGTAATTCAATATTGTCTTGATGAGCCAGTAAGCAGACATTGAATTCTTAAAACGTACCAATTCGAAATGAAAAGTACGATCACCGCAGACGCCATTTAATTACCAACACTGTAATACAAATCTCGTTAAACTTTTATACTTCATTGGTACCGTTTTGAATTGAAGCTGTATTTGAAATGAAGAGTATATTTTAGTGGCTTTATTAAGGTGGCAACAACACCGGTACATTTGCAAAATAATATTGAATGCACTGGTGTTACTTATTTACATTGTTTATTGATGCTCATGCTCGCAGGCTTCACAAAATGTACCCCTCTGGCCCAACTACTTGCTCATTGGAGTATTCAGCTTTTCCTCAATTTTTCTCTTTTTCACCGTTATCGTCTATATACTTTTATGGGAAAAACAAAACATTCATGGATGGACCGTTATGTCGTTTGTTGGATCGGAATTTTTCCTCTTTATTTTCTTGTCCTTAGCATATTCCCTGAGTCTTTTTATAACTGGCGATGTAGCTTCAAGAACTTTGTATTGCATTGGATCAGGTGCGTAATAAAGTCTGTATTTTCCTCTAATTACACAAAATATGTGACGTTGTATCCATGTAATGTGTGCATTTAAAAACAAAGATTTTTGTTTTCATCTACATTTTGCGTTCAAAGCGGACATCAGGTTTACTTGATATTGAGATTGTAAATTTTGATCGTTTGTAGGTATCCTTGCTCATTTCTTCTTTTTGTCAACTTTTTCCTGGCTAACAGTAATTAATTTCGATTTATGGTGGACATTCAAGTAAGTACTTGACGTAGAACTCTGAAATGACTTACCTTCATGAACATTGATACAACATGTACAACATTTGCATGTTTTCTAGATGTTTAACTCCGCTGTCGGAGAGATCTCGAGGAGGGAAGCGATTCTGTCTGTACATGGCCTTTGCATGGGGAATACCAATTACAGTTGTTACGACTGGACTCATCCTTCAATCAACTTACAAGTTTGCTTTTCCGCTTAAACCCCAAAACACTTTAAAAAATAATAAGAAGGCCTTTAACCTTACAATCCATTTTAACATACCTTAATTTTCTTAATTTAAATTCAAGGTCAAATGCTAGTAAAGTTGTGGTTCCTGATTACGGTCATCGACTCTGTTTCCTGGCACATCATGCACAAGGCGTTTACTTGTACTACATCATAGGAACTCTGCTAATGGTAAACCTGATCCTCATCAGTCTCACGTTCTTCACAATATATAAATTCAAAAAGAGCACTCGGGTTGCATCTGCTTCTAGTTCAAGGAGTACAGAAAAATCGTAAGGGATTACTTTACAAATAACAAAAATTTATCACCTTAATTTCCCTTAATTAAATAACTGTTCAACGTCATCTGTGTTTCTCATGCAGCTTCAAGCTTTTTTTAAAGTTGGTGATTGTCATGGGAGTCACATGGATTTTCGAGGTTATTTTGTGGTTCGACACGAATGGGGAAGGATTTTCATGGATATTTATGATTGTTGATGTACTTAACGTTCTACAGGCTGTTGCTACTTTCATTATTTTTGTATGCAAACGGAAAATTATTAACCAGCTAGAACAGAGGCATCCAGCTTTAAAGGGTAATTAATGATACATAAAATCATGCATGTGAAGGGAGAAATGTAAGCTGAGATCCTTTTCTACTAAATAAAAATGTTTACATTGATTTAAAAGTAATAACTAGACCATTCCTAAAACTAATTGGAGATCGATCAAGTACCATGATGGGGTCAACTTCAAGTAAGCCTACCAGAAGTACTACAGCACGCTCTTCCTCAGTTTTACAAGGAAGCAGGAATAAAAGTATGAAAAATTCAGCTGGTCCATCCGCAACAAGCCCTAATGGTCCTGTAGCCGATTCAAAATTATAGATGCAATCGATTATATGCTATCAAAACTAATACTAATTCATTCCTAAATTCTACTGATCTGCAGATGGAGTGAAAACTAAAGTACAAATTAGTAAATAACTTTTTAGTTAGAACGTAAATTAGTTAATTTATGAAATTGATTTAGTAAAAAGTTAGAGTGAAACATTCGTCATTTTTGTTTTTGTACTTCTTACAGTTCATATAATATCTTCATTAGTTACAGAAGTATTTTATTACAGTAATTATGGATGTGTACCTGTAAAATAGTTAAATTTGCCAATATAACTCAGTAGTGTATAAGCCCGTTGTAATTTGGAATGGATGTGTATTGCATTGTACTGATTAATGGCCAATTACCTCTGCGCTGCTAAAAATTCTTGGAGATATCTGTACCTAATTTTCTTCTCAGCAAAGTTTCACATTTCTTAACAAGGCCAATTATGTATGATTCACAATGCAATATATAATATTACAAGGCTGTTAAAACGTTTTTAATGGTGTTGATTTACATGTACCGTATGGTTTTGATTATAAGCACCGGGTCTTAAATCCATACGATGAAAATATTGTAGTATCTTATAATAAAGGCTTACCAAAGATTCCAATTTTGAACTTTGAAATACCTGTACTCAAGTAAATGATGTATGAAAGAGGTAACGTAATCTATTAAGAATCGCATTTTGCAGTTGAAACAAATCCAAAATGTATGTACTTAAATATTATAAGTTTAAAATTTTAATTTGCGAGAAAAAATAATCTTCCAGTAACACTTCAATAAATTGTATCAGTAGTAAACTTATTCTCCGCTTTCACCTATATCATTATGTCTTTGTTTTTAGACATGAGTTGAGTAATGAATATATAAGTGAACAATTTGCAATATATATCCATGCCTCTATATAAAATAATACGGTAAATGAGACAATGTGATAAAAATGAAAGTATGAAGTAATGGCAATACATATTTTGTTATCTTATAAATGAATCGATTGTCTACTTTGTATTAATCATAAACAATACCAAACCGATGCGGATGTAATATACATATAATATAAAATGGGTATTCAATGTTCTTGAGAATAATATCTTCAGTTGCTGATTACGCCATTTGAACCAGTGACCAGATATTGAGCAACCAATTAAACTACAGGACGTGTCACTTTTTGTCTTGAATAAAATTCTTAAATTGTACATCGACACCACGCATAACTAAAAGCTGCAATCAACACCTTTCTCCAATATCTTAATCAGTCAAACTTTACGACAACGCTCACTTGAACTTCTCTTTCAACTCATAAGAACTATATCTTCCTTTGAACAAACAATCATGAACGGAAATAAAGCTGGTATGTAAATATTAAGTCAAAAGAATTATTCAAAATATTATTCAAAATTCTTCCCTTTATTATTCGTTTATTTCTTAAAGTTCCTGTAGAGATTCCCGCCCGCATTATTATGCAACAGGAATTCAATATGAACAGGATGACTTCTTGCCCCGATTCCACCTCCATCACTAATGATGCACGAGCTCTCAGCCTCCTGATCTTTCGGCCACGTCTGATGGAATTAGTCCTTTTAGCGTTTACCGTCGTAAGTTAATAAGAACACCTCTCAAATTTATTTTTGATTTTAGATGACTTTGTTGATCGGTTTGTCCACAGTTCGCCTCGGTGTCCAAGCTGCTCTTCTCTGTAATCTTCGTTATGATCCTTGTTTTCCCTGAAGTTATGAAAAATATAGTTTCAAGTGAATTCAATGGTAATTAAAACGGTTTTGTTAACGATCAATACAATGAATTGGAATGTATCATGTGTTAAGATGAGACAAAGTACGTAATCTATTCTTTGTTTTTTTTTCATCTAATAGGATCTATGTATGTGGCTCATGCTTCCTTGTACCTGATCATATCCTTCTCATCTGTAATCAATGCGGTCATGATGCTAGTTAACCGACTTGAAATAAGCTTCTATGTAAGTTGCCGTGATCCTATACTTTAGTTTCTTAAACTATTTTATTTATTTTTAATTTTTAAAATATTTTCTTCTATAATTGGTGTATGCGTGTAGGTGCAACCGGAGCTACTTCGTTACTACATTATTTTGGACTCATTGGCTATTTTGTTGCAAATTGCTGTTTATGGTCTCTTTAATTACGAGCAATGCATTGACACCACTTCAATAGCAATTGCAAATATTATAGGGATGCTACTTATAATTGATATATTTAAGTCGTTAGCGTTGACTCTTTTTGAGTGTAAGATTCACACTCAATTAAACCGCTTGAATATGAATGTGGCAATAATTCAAACACGGTTACTTTAAGGTGTTTGATCATTTTCAATTTGAACGTCAATTAAAACTGCTTGTCTAAACTAAACTGGATTTTTTTGGTAAGAGTAGAAGCTAACATTATTAAAAAAAACTATTTAATAATTAGGACAATAATGTTTCTAATACTATAATAAAATATTCATTGTTGATGATTCATTAAAATTTAAGTAATACTTTTTTATTTCAATAAGCAAACATTATTTTAAGTTAATGGAGGTGTATCTTCTTTAAAATTAGATTTTTGTGATCTTGAATAATAAAATGAATACCGACAATAAAAGGCTTCAATAAAAATTATGTACACATGCTGCTCATGATTATTTCCACGATCTCTTGCGTCCCTTCATAAAAGTAACATGCGTGAAATGAAAAGTAAGGTCATCAGCCAGAATTAAGGTGGAGTGGAGAATATAAATTTAATTTAAGTTTTTTTCATTCAATTTATTTAATCAACTCGCATGTCTTCTATAAAAAGTGTTTCACCATTTAAACCTGAGCTATACAAATGTCTACGATGGAAAACCAACTGTACCCCTTTAATTAATTTTAGAATTTATGTAAAATACAAGTCAATTATGTTGCATATATTTTCAATTTAAGAAACAATTTATTATTGTGCAACAAGATAAAATGAAGGAGAAAGCGCAACTTTCCAAATTCAAAATGAACGTTTCAAGTTGAAAAAAATACTATCTGATGTTTTCCCTTTCAAGTAAAACAAAAAACATGTATTCTATGCATTATTTTTATAATTCCAATAGATTTAAATGATGTTTAGAATTCAAGTCTTCTTTGTAGGCCACTTTCGAGCCTTGTACACCATTTATACCCTTGAATCGTGATTTTGCATGAAAATGTGGTAGTGTGATAATAAGAAAAAAAATGCTTTTTTGATCTGCTGCATCAAATTGTAGTGGAATCGGGGCAAGAAGTCATCCTGTTCATATTGAATTCCTGTTGCATAATAATGCGGGCGGGAATCTCTACAGGAACTTTAAGAAATAAACGAATAATAAAGGGAAGAATTTTGAATA
>Ga0068627_1000033_pt1 | contig 18995 bp, 13 predicted proteins | sample InSIn1gowninarea_FD_77430 | JGI IMG/M metagenome (GOLD analysis project Ga0068627, IMG submission 77430) | Clean room microbial communities from NASA Spacecraft Assembly Facility at Jet Propulsion Laboratory, Pasadena, California, USA -... ... | reverse complement strand
TTTTTTTACATTTATTCACATTAACAAATATTCATAGTGACATTTTCCTCTAGCTCAGTCATATTTTGTTTTTAAAGCAGATTTACATATACTTATCATTGTAGCATGCATTTTATGTGCCCTTCTGCCACCTTATTTTCCTTACCTTTTATGTGTTTAATTCCAAATTCATAATCAACCAAAAAATTTAATTAACAATTTTTTCTAGGTTATCTAAATAAATGCTTCAGCCTATTGTGGTAAGTTTGTAATTCGAACCTTTTCCCCATGAGGTAACTCCTCCACATTTTTAATGCATGTATAATGGTTGTCACATCCATATCATGAGTGCAATAGTTCATTTCATTCTCCTTTAGATTTATTGATTCATGACATACCACATACCCATTTTGCATGAGAACTCCTCTAGGCCCCTCTTGTAATAACCCTTTTTGCTACCCCTCTTGTAAATGTCACTATGAATATTTGTTAATGTGAATAAATGTAAAAAAACAAAATATGACTGAGCTAGAGGAGTGGACACAGATTCAAATATATGAGGAGGAGCATTTTCTTTTAATGTGTTTACACCCAAAATCAACCCACTTCATTTATTTTCCCTACCTATCTCCCTAACGAATTAATGGTCTGCACAACGTACATTGAAGTTGGGCATGGGATGTCTAAGTAAAGGATGAGGCCCCATATTTTCCTGTTTTCATGGGATGTGTTAGGAGAAAGAATAACACACAAGACTAAGGGAGTTCAAGTAGTAGGCAACATAGAGTGGCAAGTAGAATGATAAAATGAGCATACCTAGAGCAACGTAGGCAGAGCATGCAAGCAGAGGAGCGAAGAAGAACAAAAGATAAGAGAAGATAGCGGCATCACAAGAGCATTGGAGAAGAACAACATCTGCTCTGTAATGGGACAAATTTCCCCTGTGACTTTGTTTTGGCCGATGGTTTTTCACCTGTGATTATTTGGCTAGTGGAGGCCTGATGGAGGAATTGATTCACATAATGCTTGTTGATTAAGTTGATAAACCTCTAAGTGCTTGCTAGAGAGATAATAAACCACTTATAACTTGTTGAATGGGTTGATAAAACACTTGGGTGCTTGTTGGAAGGTTGATTAACCACTTGGTAGGTTAAGACACTCATGTGCTTGCTGAAATAGGCTAATAAAACACTAAGTACTTGCCTTGGAGGTTGACAAACCACTTAAGTTCTTGCCAAATAAGTTGGTAAACCACATGGATAATGGGATTTTGAATCCTATAGTGCTTTCCTTGAAAATCTAGCTGATAAACCACCCATATAGTGAAATCACTCTCCCAGAACAGAGCATAACTTCACTAAGCCTTGGATGAATCCATATGATCTATTTTAGAGAGGTAGAAGAGTCACTATGGTGCTTACTATATGAGGCAGTTGATAAACCACACAGACAATGCACTCCTTCTCATTTTTGGTTATCTTCATATCAGTGTGAAATTTTCCTTAGGAAATTAACTCCTTAGACTCTAAATCTCGCTCGGAGTGCTCATATATAAGAAATAGTTTAGTGTAGATGGCCTATGGGTGAGAGGAGAATTGAAGTCCCTCCTTCAGTTTCCAGCCTTCTTAAAACACACAAACAAGTATATCCCATTGATGTTCAAAGCTATATTAATGGTTGGTGTGATGTTTTGTATTTTTATGGATGAAATGTATGCCTGGACTATGTTGTTCATTTATTTTGTTCATGATTGGGATATGAAGCTATGTGGCTCTACTCAATGTGACACGAATCTGTGTGATATGAATCTAGACTGTGATTTTTAACGATATGGTATTAATTTTGTGTGATCTTTGGTCAATTACTGATCAAAATTCTCTGAATGAATGTAAGAGTAGGTCAGGATGGTTTGAGTAGCTAGTGTATTTCTTGGCTAAGCTTTGATTGTTGTTTGAATTCATGTTGGGGTCCTATCCCCTTTCTTGTCTCATAAATTATAATTCTCTAGTGTTTAGAGGTGCTTTCCCTTATAGAAATAAATCATTCACCATTAGCGGCCTCTTAAACATAGGCCCTTGTGCCTTAAGTTCAGAGAACTAGAGTTTATTTCATCATTCCTTGTATCTATTTGTTGATAAAATGTGGCTTGATATGTTTTACAACCCTGTGACTCTAGTCTCTCCAAGTAGAATTCAATTGGGGTGTAGTCAAAAGGAGTTGAGGTCGAGATGACATGTGCATTTGGAAGGCCCATTGGGTTTTTTTCCTTGGGGGTTTTTGGATGGAGCCAGGGCCAGGATGATGTATGTGTGGCCTACATCCAATAAGATCCTAAAGTAATTAGCTAGCTGGTTGCTAGAAGTACTTGTGAACAAGATGACGTATATGTGGGTGGGACCCCACCAGGTCCTCAAGTCTACAAGTTGTTGGAAGTAACCACAAACGAAATGAAATATGTGTGAGTAGGATTCTCCCTTGTGACTAATGAAGAACTTTGTTTCTATATATATTTCCATCATGATTGGCCTTCATTGCACCCATACACTTTCTTGACTGTACTAAGGTGATGGTTAGGATAGGCCATATCAATCATTATTTTAATCAAATTTGTCAACTTGGACTGAATCTAGGCTTATCCAGTTGAATTCCCACACTGTTTCAGAGCTCTAGTGTAGAGAGGGTGTTGATGGGCTTCTATGCTGGTTTATAAAACTGGAAGGGAGCATTGATAGGCCCTCTTGTTTGGTTCCTACAACTGAGGAGTGTTGATCCCTCAAAACACTTGAATTTGATGCTTTCACCAGTCACAACTTGATCCTCTGACTTGGAAAAGGGCGTGGCTTTATTATTAACCCTAGGGGGTGGATTTTTGAGCTATAACATTTGATAATTACCTACTGGCCAATAAATCTGGTAAGAGTGAGGCATGTAGGATTTTGGAAAGAAGTATTAACCAGTGTAATCTTTTGATATAATGGAAGCTTTTAGATTCTAAAAAAAGATTAATGCTCATCACATTTTTTACAAATTTATTTAATTGTGATACAAAGAAGATTGATATTGAATATAGCTTCTTTAATTTATCTTATCATTATAATACGACACAATTTTTTCAATGGCACAAATTAATTATTTTTCAAAATTTCATTAATTATAAAAATTATAATTATATTAATACTTTTAGTTTCACCATATTTAACTAGTGAAACTATATATATTAAATGGTTGGTAAACACTTACCTCATGATATATTTAACTAGTGCAACATATATATTAAATGGTTGGTAAACACTTACCTCATGATACATCTCACATTGCCAAAATTAAAAAAAAATAAAAAATTAATTAAATTATAAATGTATTATTATTATAAAAAAATTAAAATATTTGTTAAACATTAACAAACATATATATAAAATGTTTAACAAGATTCTTAACCATGGAGATTCAACACCACTTAAACATGGAGATTCTTAACCTATAAATAAATTTGGTTATAATACCATGGCTTATTGATACTACATGCCCAAAAAATACTTTGTGCTAATACCATTGGTATGATATTTTTTTTTAATTAATCAATGTAATTAAAAGAGTAAAACGAGCATAACTATTTTGGTGACAAATCTCTACCTTTGATATATGAATACTATTAAAAATATTCTATCCTATTCAATAGAAGTTAAATCCCTACCATCCACCTCATAATTATTAATAATTAAATTAAATTAAAAGTTCCAAGCTCTATTAAAAAATAAATATATCTATCAACATAAATATAAAAACAAAATTTTAAATAATATTAAAAATGATTCTCTTTTTTTAATAAATTTTATTTTAATCTCAAAATGATAATTGATTATATATACGAACATAATATAATATTTGTGAATGAGAAGAAACCTTTATTTACAAGTAAAGGAAGTAAGGTTATTTGAAATTCAAGTTGTTAAATTAGAGGAAACATGTTTTTACCAGCATAGATCCATCTTAACTTTGGATCTACCAAGGGTTGATAAATGTACAAATAAAATTTTAAATAATATTAAAAATGATTTCTTCTTTTTAATAAATTTTATTTTAATCTCAAAATGATAATTGATGATATACATAAACATAATATAATATTTGTGAATGAGAAGAAACCTTTATTTACGAGAGAAGGAAGTAAAATTATTTGAAATTCAAGTTGTTAAATTAGAGGAAACATTATTTTATTTTAATCTCAAAATGATAATTGATGATATACATAAACATAATATAATATTTATGAATGAGAAGAAACCTTTATTTACCAGAAAAGGAAGTAAAATTATTTGAAATTCAAGTTGTTAAATTAGAGGAAACATTTCTTAACAACATAGATCCATCTTAACTTTGGATCTACCAAGGATTGAGAGGGATCCAATCTCTTAAGATGCAAACCTCTTTTGAGTGCAAAACTTGAGGAACACTTTAAGAAATTTGATTCCTTCTGGACCTTGATAGATCTCGAGTTAAGATGGATTTATGTTGGTAATAAAAAAAATCAGCCTGGGTCATATAAAGAATTATTTTTGTTATTAATAATTTTTAAAATGTTACATTTCTCTCTCTCTACACACATATAATATTAAATCTTTTATTCGACAAGCATATTGAAATAATTGATTTATAATACACTTAATTTTTTTATTAATATTTTTTAAATATTATATATGAATTCCATATTAAGAATGGAATAAGTTACCATATCCCTCACAATCGGAAAAAATAATTTTAATAATTTTATTTTATTGATATACAATTGTTATTTATCACTGATAGTAAAATATTTTTTGATTATCCATATATTTTTTTTTTGTTTTAAATGTTACATAAACATATAATGAATTTCATATTAGGTATTGTCAATAAGATTATCTTTACATATTAAATGTCAACTCCAGATTAAGTAGTAAAGAAATTACACCTCCCTCATACTAAAAAGTAAATTTTTTATTTTATTTTTTATTTACTTTCAATTTTCATATCGTGTAGTGTCAATAATATTATTTTTACATATTAAATGTCAACTCCAGATTAAGTAGTGAAGAAATTACACCTCCCTCATACTAAAAAATGATTTTTTATTTACTTTCAATTACTTTACCTCTATGAAATTTTAAAATAAAAATGTAAACGTGTTTTATTTATGACAGATATTAATTTTTTTATTATTAGTATTTTTTTTTAAATTTGTTAATATAAATATTATTTTATTATTTTAAAATATAACATTATAGGTAAATATCTTCCTTGATACATTTCAAATCATATAAATTATATTACATAATGTCTTTTTAATTATTTTTAATTTATCAGTGTTTCATTTAATAGTGAAGACTGTGGAGTTTTTATTAGAAGGTGTAAATTGTATTTTGTTTTCTTAGAGTTATAAAATCTCTTTGAATTTGTCGTTAAATGTATGGATATAACAAAAGGGATATTAAATGATATTGTTATCTCTGAAAATATAAATGATTAAAATCTCATATTTATATTTTTTTCTTTAGACAAGGAAGGGACTTTTATGTTAATGGATTTTAAAAAATGATGAAGTCTAACTTATAGATGTTCACCGGAATTTGGCAAAACAAATTCAAGAAAAAATGTGAATTTGTGATGTTTAAAATGCATTTTTGAATGCATAAATGGATTCAACACCCTAAAAAACACTCGGGGCACTCAAATTCTAGAAAATAAACTCAAACTTAAATTTTTAAAAATATTTGCCAGATTTTTGGTTAAAACTAACCAAAAAAGATGTTGTGAAAAAGTCCATTACACCTTAGAAAAATGGTATTAAAATATAAAATATTTATAAACTTATCAAGGTGTCAAATTGGTGGGAGACATGAGATAGTTGCAAATGCATGCTCATGCCTTAACATGAGAGTTGGAAACACGTGCAATTAACTTCACATAAATTAGCTGAAAATGTGCATATGATTGTGAGAAGTGTCCCTTTCCATTCTTGTTACGATGACTGAAAAAAGCAATACTAAGAAAAATTGTAAGGGTTGGACATGCATTTTTGGCTTGAAAGAAGAGTTGAAGATGTTATCTCCAAGTAAATTCATTGATCCAAGTCCAGGTGTGAAGAAGGACCCTTCCAAGACCTTTTACTTTCGTGATGTGTTAAAATTGCATTTTAAGAGAACATTAATAAATACATGTGCATGCGGAAAAGAAGAGAAACATAACAATCATCAGCACATGAAAACATAAGCGTTGATAATGAAGTTCATCCAGGAGGGACTACGTCTCCAAGCCCCAATGTCAAAATGGTGTAGGCCGCTGCATTAAGTGCTGTCAATAAAGATGATGTACATAAGAGAGGATGTCATGATCATACAAGGAAAAATGCCCTTACGTAGGAGTGGCTCTAAGAGATATTCCACCACTGGAATTCTCAATCAAAAGACTCCTATCAGTATGACACAAAAACATGCATGATGAGCATCTCGCCAACATGGCACAAAAAAGATGTCAAAACAAAACATGATGAGTTATCACAAAAAGTACATCATATAAAATATTCCGCATCAAATCGAGCAAGGAATCATGACAACATATAATAAATAAGATCCTGCCTCAACATCAATCAAGGATCCATGCAACATAATGTAATAAGAAGAAATACATGAACAATAATCATATACCTCACACCACGAGCCATCTAAAGAAGTGGATGTTCATAAAACAATCCACGGTGAATACATTGTTCACATTATCGATGCGCAGGCACAACCTGCTACCAATCTGGACTCCGACCTCACCACGAATGGCCATATGAAGAAGTGGGGCATTCGAAACAGCTGTCAATAAGCTAAAACTTGCTAAAACATTGATCTCATAGAATTGCTAAAAAAGAAGACTGTTCTGGACTTCTCTGCAATGTAGCTCTCGGGCTATCTGATTTTGTAGCGCTCTGGCTATGCCACTTCCCCTGGCGCTTTAGCTATCTCTGTTTTGCCTGGCCTTCTCGTTCTGTGACTTTCCATCAGGCGCACCCTCTTCATTGGGATGATTTTGGCATTCAGGATCTCAGTCCTCTCGCATAGGCTCTCTGACACTCAGGCTTGCGGGTGCTCTTCTTCCCCTCAGCTCTCTGCATCCATCGTGTCTTATAACACATTTTGGTACAAGGCCACATAAAAATTGGGGTCAGTTCTGTTTAGGAATAGAAGCCGTTTGAACAGAAGGTTCGGCTGACGCAACAAAACCACAGAAATGCCTTTTTATGTTAAAACAGAAAAATACATGTGGAAACCCAAAATACACAGAAAACATTGAAAATTTGATAAACCGGACTTCAAATTTTATCAAATCAAGCTTTATTTGACTATCGAGTCTGTGCTAATCGCAATCGCAAATCGCTGATGTTAATGCCCTTGTATATTGAGGGATCGTCGATGTTAATGCCCTTGTATATCGGGGGATCGTTGATAAGCCGATTAGATCTGGACCGTTGATCTGTTCCGATCGGATAGTCCAGATTGCATCGCTGTCGCTATCGCATCACCCCTTGGTATCGGGATCGCTGATCTCCCGATTTCCGATTTAATCGTGGTCGTTGATCGGTTTCTGATCCGACAGCTGAGATCGCATTGCTTATCGCTATCCCTATGGCTCGGGGTTTCACCTTTGGCATCCGCTGACACCGGTTGCTGACACTGACCGCTGATCGGTTGATCATTCCGATTGCCGATATCGACAATCACAAATCGCAAATCGCTGGTTCTAAGGTCCCGATCTGCATGTCTGTCTCTCTCCGACCCGATATATCAAAGATCTCTGATCGGGGTGCTAAAGTCCCGGCCTTAAATTTGCCTTTGGACTCCTTCTGATGCAATTTGCCTTATAAGGCTTTAAATCCACTTTTAGGGGAAAATGCCTCATTTTCAAAGGAACAAAGGCGAACTCTTTTTGCGATAACTTCAGCATCCGGACTCTGATTGAAGTGTTGTTCACTGAAGAATAAATGTCTTAATATTGTGTACGAGATGGAAATGAAAGTTTTCTAAGCTTGAACCCTTTGGAATTTAATTCATGGACAAGCATGTGATCAAGCTTGCAAATTCTACTAATGAGTGTTAATGAAAACTGAAAACACACGACTCAAAATTTGAAAACATGAATATTTCTATATGTATAAAATTCAGGATCTGCCCTTTAAAACAACATTTAATGAAAAAGAAATTCAACAAATAAATAATTTTGAGAACACATTGTCTTAAGCTTTAGGGTTTGAACTAATAATTAAAACAAGGATTTATCTTTCCATCAACAATGACATTTTCTTAAAGAAAAGGTAAATCATTAAGAAAATTTTGAGGTATAGATTGAGATTTTTAAGGAAAACAATAAAATAATAGTGAAAATAATAAAATAAAAGTTATGATTTTTTAAAGAGAAAGAAAAAAACTATTTTTTCTATTGTATTTTTTGGTTTATATTATTATAGGTTTATTCAAGTGTCAAGTGTAGACACATGTTTGATGCAGAATAAAATTCCACATTGTTATGTAACCAGATTAAAAAAAGATAGATTAATGACTTCAAAATTAGTCTCTTCGAGGGGGAAACCTCCTTTACATCACATAAATGAACAATTCTTGAATGATACAAATGACAAGGCCTCATTTTATATATAGGAATCTAAGGGTCACAATATAATCAAACCTTAAATAATAATAATAATGTAAGGGAACAACAATAACAATAGTGGCCTTCTACGGGGCAGAATAATAATAATATGGGGACTACATGGGCACAAAAATAACAATAATGGGGATACACTAACAAAAAAAATAAGGGGCTATGCTAGTAGTATAGGGACCTAACATGCCCCTCTCCTTCAAAAAAGTGTTTTCCTCAACACTTGAGTAGTTTTGGATGCTTCTATATAAAATTCTCATCCTCCCATGTGGAATCTTCAGCGAGTAAGTTCTTCCACTTGATGAGATACTATGAAATTGATCGATTTCGTAGCTGTAGGATTCTTGTTTCCGTGACTGCTTCAGGTTCCAATATTATTTTTCCTTCCTCATCAAGTTTTGACAATATTATTTGAACTGGGAGCTTGTCACCTATAACCTTCTTTAAGCATGAAACATGGAAAACCAGGTGCACTTAGGAAGATGCAGGAAGCTCCATTTGTATGCCGTAGTACCAATCTTTTGCAACACCTTGTAAGGACCATAGTACTTTGGTGATAAGTTATTATCCTTCTTAGCTTGCTTGAGGGACATTTATTTGTATGGTTGTATCCTAAAAATACCCAGTCACCTACATCAAAACTTCTTTCGCTTTGACGTTGATATGCCTATTTTTTCATTCAATTATGCGCCAAAGTGAGGTTATCCTTTAAGAGTTGGAGAAATTGTTGTTGATGCTCGATGTGATCTTCCATGGCTTGAACCTTAGAATTTTCTCTTAAAGATGATATGATGGATGGTGGATGATATCCATAAAGTGCCATAAATGGCGTCATTTTTGTTGTAGTATGGAAGGAAGTGTTACACCACCATTCAGCCAAAGGTAACCACTTGATCCATTGTGTTTTTTAATCAGATACAAAGCAATGAAGATATCCTTCCAAATATTTGTTCACTATCTTTGTTTGCCCATCAAATTGAGGATGATAAGATGAGATATGAGCTAATTAAGTACCCAGATAAGGAAATAATTCCGTCCAAAAATTTCCAGTGAAAATGGGATCTCTATCACTTACAATAATCTTTGGGTTTTATGTAGCTTTTGAGTTGTTTCCATTAATGCAATAACAACTGTATTGGATTTACATGGATGAGATAGTGCACAAAAATGTGCATACTTGGTAAGTCTATAAAATACCACCATGATGACTGTCTTTCCTTAGGACTTGGGAAAACTAGTGATAAAACCATTGAAACCTCCTCCCAACATTGACTTGGAATGGCTAAAGGTTGTAAAAAACTCGGGATATTAATTGTCTCAACTTTATTTTGTGGGAAAACCAAACATTCCGCCACAAACTTTTGAATATCAAATTTAAGGCCCTCCCAAAAAAATTCCTTCTTAACCCTGTGGTAAGTTTTTAAAAATCCCGAGTTCCCTCCTAAGGGAGAGGTGTGCAATTCCAAAAGAATATTCTGTTTGAGTTGGGAATTATTACAAAGATATAAGTGATCTGTTTACCATAATGAATCATTTTTCCACCTAAATGTATCAGATATACTTGGATCTTGCTGCAACTTTTGAATGAGCGTCCACACATATTCATCATTCTTCCATTCATCCCTTGCTCCAATTATCCAATCTAGTTGGATAATAGAAATTGGACAAAGCATTCCTTCCACATCCTCATCCTTTCTTTAGAGTGCATTTGTAACAACATTTTTCTTCCTTTTTTTGTAGATGATTTCAAAGCCATAACCCAACATCTTTGTGACCAATTTTAGCTGCTCTTTTGAAGATAATCTTTGTTCCAAAAAGTATTTAAGACTATCATGATATGTTTTTACCTTGAAGTTTCTTCCCACTAGGTAACGTCGTCATTACTTTAGTGCATGTTGTATTGCTAACATTTCCTTCTCATAAATAAGTTTGTGTAAATACTTTCCTTTGATTGGATGACTTTCAAATGCAATGGGTCTTCCTTCTTGCATTAAAACAACACCAATTCCATTTTTTGTGGCATCACATTCCACGATAAAGGTTTTTGTGAAGTCTAACGTAGCTAAGACCAATGCTTGGCACATTGCCTCTTTAATATGTTCAAAGGCCTTGGTTGATTTTGGAGACCAAGAAAATGCATATTTCTTCAGTAATGTTGTTAGAGGTGCTACTATTCTCCCATAATTCTTAACAAACTTGTGATAATACCCTGTCAACCTGAGAAATCCTTGAAGATGCTTTATGGTTATGGGGATTTTCCATTCCTTAATGGATTTAATTTTGTTAGGGTCTACCTTAACACCCTCATGAGATACAATATGACCTAGATATTCCACTTCATGTACTTCAAAGAAACATTTGGTGGGTTTTGCATATAATTGTTTATCCTCCAATAGTTTGAGAACCCTGTCAACATGTTGAACATAATCCTTCCAAGACTTGTTGTAGATTAGTATATCATCAAAAAATACTAACAAAAATTTTCTAAGGAAGGGTTTGAAAATGGAATTCATCAAACCTTGAAATGTAGAAGGTGCATTGGTAAGGACAAAAGGCATGACCAAAAATTCATAATGACCCTCATGAGTTCTAAATGTTGTTTTCAAAATGTATTATGTCTTCATTATAATTTGATGATATCCTGAACGAAGATCCAACTTAGTGAAGTAAATTTCTCCATGTAATTCATCCAACAATTTATCAATGACAGGAATGGAATTTTTTTTTTTAATAGTGAGCTTGTTGAGCTCCCTATAATCTGGACACATGGACCATGATCCATCCTTCTTATGAACCAATACTACTAGAGCAGAGAAAGAACTTTGACTAGGTTGAATTATACCCGCCTCTAGCATTTCTGCAACCATATGTTCAATTTCACGCTTTTGGGCATAAGGATATTTATAAGGATTGATGTTTGGAGGAACACTTCCTGGAATCAAGTGAATAACATGATCATGATCACCAATAGGTGTGAGGCCTTTGCGAGTGTCAAATACCTTTGAATGAGTGTCCAATACTTTTTGGAGGTTTGGAGAAATAAATGATTTCGATGTTTGAATCTTTAGTGAGCATATTTGTGAAATTACGCCCTGTTGTTCTTTATTTATAAGCTTTGTCATGACATTAGAGCTGACTATCATTCCTGGTTTCTCTACGATACCCCTTAATTCAACTTCCTTTCCTTCCCAAAAAAATTTCAAGAAAAGTTCTTAAAAATTGAAAGCTATCGTACCCAAATATTGTAACCATTGGACTCCTAGTACAAAATCAAAACCACCCATTTAAATGGATGCATTCGACTATTCAATACATATTCCCCCATGGTTAGCTTGATATTATGGCACTTTCTAGAGTAATTTATAGTTCCTCCATTTGCAACCATCACTTGATACTTTGGTGTTGGATATAGGAAGCAATTCAATTCCTTGGCTATCTTACAACGCATAAAATTATGGGTACTACCTGAATCAATTAGCACTATTACCTTTTTCTTCTTGATATGTCCTTCTATCTTGACAATTTGAGGAGTGATAATTCCTTCCAATGCATTACAAGATATGGTCAGATTCATTTCTTCTTTCTCTAGGGCTGGTCCTGGTGTATATCCTCTTCTTTTGACATTTCTTGTTCCTCTTCCTCCTCTTCACAATCTATGTAAAATAATTTCTTCTCAGCACACTTATGACCTTTAGTGTATTTGCTATCACAATTGTAACAAAGGCCTTTTTCTCCTTTTTCTTCCAATTTTTGTGGTGTCAAGCTTGTAGTTTGTGGAAGTCTAGGAGAAATAACACTTCCATCTTTATAGTCATGAGTGGTAGACTTCCTTGTTGCCATAAGTTTGCTTTCAACTTTTCTTGCCACCCTAAATGCCTTCTCCAATGAATCAGGTTCCCAAAGATGAACCTCTTGTTAGATGTTATACTTTAAAGTCCCTATGGAGACATCAATCCTATGTTCCTCTGAATATCATTTACCCTTATATTCAATTTCTGGAAGTCCTCAATGTTCTCCTCCATTAAACCCTTTTGTTTGAGATTTATCAATTGGCTAAGGAAGGTGTTTCTCTTTGTATCCTCATAATGTGCTATCATTTCCTCCATAAAAATTGACCAAGTGAAAAGTGGTTTATGAGAAAAAATCCATCGATACTATACAAACTAATTGTGTTCTAAATATAAAGTTGCAATGCATACCTTTTGTGTGTGTTGCACATTATGGAGATCAAAAGATTGCTCTATTTGTAGTATCCATGTTACTGGATCCTTGCCATCAAACTTCCTCATATAGATCTTTGGAATATGGTGGGTCTTCAATCCAACATTGGAGTCTATGAAATCACGATTAATATTTGTTTTTTTCTCACCATGAGTTTCGTTTAATATCTTTTTGCCATTATGAAGCATTTATTGTAGCAACTTTGTCAAACCTTCCATTTATGCTTTTAAACCATCCTTCAAACCTTCCATGTCTGCTTTTAATCAATCCTTGAAACATTCCATGTCTTATTTTAAGCCATTATTCAAACCATCTATCTTATATTCCATTTCATTTTTGGTTACTCTTTGCAAGATCGAAATTTGTTGCACTTGGTCTCATCATTTTGATACATCATGTTGCATTTCTTCCTCTTCTTCATGTGTCGTAGAAGAGCTTTCTTGTTGCTTACTAGGTGTGTCCATTTTTTTTTTGTTTTGAGGCATTTTGAAATAAAACAATGATATATATGCATCATTATTCCCTTTGAATGACTTCCAACTGAATTTTCAAACAAGAGTTATGCAAAATTTTAAAAATACACATATTTTTTTGCTTTTTAGGAGCTAGATATTGCAATTGTTGTATCTATGTAGTTGTGAATCTCCAAGATTTGAAATTTTGTTTTTGGTAGCCCTCTAAGTATTATTTCCAAGCTAACAAGTCAGACCAATATTGGATTCTTCAAGAAAGAGTTATGCCGAATCTCCCATGATGACATGATTATAGATTGGTTCAATAGAGCGTAGTTGTATGAAGTGACACATGTTACTATTCCAACCTTCATCCCTGAAAATGATACCCAAAAAACTAAAGTTTGTCCTATTTCCATTGCTTTTTATGAAATTCAAATCCGATGCTCAAAGAGAAATCTATGATGATTTTCCCTAGGTCACCTGCTTGAGATTGAATTTTGGAGCTTGCAAAAACTCTAACTTTCTTAGATAATATCTCCGAAAATATAGAGAGACAAGCTATTAAATTTGTACATTAAGTTCACTAAGATTTCGGCTCCACATGGTTTCAATTTCAGCTTTTGAAGCTTCATATAAAAAAGTTATAGTGAAAATACCATGATGACTTGTTTGAAGCAGCGAAACCCTAGAATCCAAAGCTCTAATACCAAATGTTATGTAACTAGATAAAAAAAAAGATAGATGAACGAATTCAAAATTAGCCTCTTCGAGGGGGAAACCTCCTTTACATCACATAAATGAACAATTATTGAATGATACAAATGATAAGACCTCCTTTCTATATATAGGAGTCTAAGAGGTCGCAATATAATGAGAGCCTACATAACAATAATAATGTAAGGGCACAACAATAACAATAGTGGGTTTCTATGGGGCACAATAATAACAATATGGTGACTAAATATGAACAACAATAACAATAAGGGGGCTACACTAACAATAACAATAAGGGGCTACACTAGTAGTATAGGGACCTAACACACATCCAACAAGTATTCATTATGCATACACCTGAGTATACCCAAATCGAAAAAAAATTGAAAATACATGTAAAAAATGTGCTCACTTTTTCATGTATTGTCAATTTTTTTCAATGTAGCTCTACTTAAAAGTATGCATAGTGAGTACTTGTTGGAAGTGTAATTTAATTTTGCATCCATTGAATGCCTACAAGTGACATTTGAGTAAGCCTATAAGGAGATGAACCAAAAGTACAATTAAAAAAGTAGTTTTCTTCTTTTCCCTCCAAAATATTTACCCCTAGGGATGACATCATTATATTGAATCTTGTTGGTTCTTTTAAAGATAATTTTGTTACTACAATTTTTGTTTTGAGACCCATTTTTAACCTAAAACGTACCCCAATGGATTACATTTAAGGGAGAAAAAAATGACAAATCATTGTGGGTACAATTAAAGCATAAATTGTTTACAATTAGCACCCTTCTCAATCTAGAGATGCACCCAATTTCAATCAACATTGGTTATCTATAGCTACCTATTACATATGCCATTATAGTTTAAACCGAAGACTAGTATGTGGTAGAAGGTTTGGTTGATATTGTTGTTAAGTCATGGTAACTTATTCAGAGTACATGTTAGAGGTAGTGGGTTGGTTTGTGGAGGTAGTTAAAGAATGACAATATCCAAAGGGTAAGGCAATCAATGAATGAGTGAACCACCAACGAGAACCTAGAATTAACATTAGATGACTTAGAGTCTATGCGATTGAAACCCTAGCATTTTAATTAGTGGAGAAGGACATCACATAGGTCATTATATTTTCATGTAGAATCATTTGTTAATTAAAATTTCAACTACAAACTGTGAAAGGCATACCATAAATTTTTCCACGTAAATCCAAACAATCTATGAGGAACATTTTCATTTATCCACATAGATCATCAAGCCTTGCAAGGTTAAAAGTTCTGGGCATATCCAAAAGTAGTCAAAATAACATCTCTTCCCAATCACTATCTCGTATTCACTCAAGGATCCAGAACATATGTGTACAAGACTAACTTGTGCACATATTAGCCATTGAAGAACTTTAAGAATTGAAACAATCAATCTAAATAAAATATGAAGAAATTAGGGAATGATGTGAATGTGAATATGAGGTAAATATCATGGAAACAACATAGGAAAAGCACATGGGATGTCCTGAAAGAATGCATATAACCTGATAACCAAATACTGGGGCCCTTTAGGGAAAAGGGATTTAATAAGTATGGGAAGATCCAACATATCGATACTTGACGTCCATTCTTCAGTTCATTTTCTATACTAAAGATGGTTTATGTCCAATTAAGACACAAAAGTTGCACACCTTAGGATAACATATTATGTCTGGGAATTGAGTTTCTTATTTTCTAGTCAAAACAGTTTCATTGCATGGTCTCAAAGCAAACATTTGAGCTTGACCTATTTCTATAAGGTCCTGCAATATTATTTACTTCCCAACAAGCTTAAAATGTGAAATAGTGATCCTTTCCACTTGACAAGCTAAGAAAGTTTCTAACTTGTGATTTGTATGCAAGTTAACTTGCTAGTGTCCCACAGTTTGATGCAAGTTACAAAATTGGAAGTAAATTGCTGGATTGATTTCTACTCATAAATCTCACTTTTTTTCATTAATGAGCATTTCAGAATTATGAAATGAAAGTAAACTTCTATGATCACTATCTAAACATAAATCAAGCTTAATTACCACAAATGAATGCATATAATGAAATACACAGAAATATCTTGTCTTCTAGGCACAAGTGTATTAGCGATTGATTGTATATGACCATATAAACTCCACAATGAAACTTGTGCAACTTTGTTCATGAAAAATTATGTATTTATACATCCATAATGTCGGTACCAAACAATTATGTCTGGACAGTAGAAAAATGAAATCTACTACTAGTTACATCTAATTATTTATATTTACTGTTATCACCCCAAGAAACTCTCCTAGGTTGTATCTCAGAGATGCTTGAGAACATTACAAACTCAACAAAATGTTGGAAATGGATGAATGGAAGGAATAATGCTTGTTCAAGCCAGATAACCACTTCTATTATGCTTAACCCCAGACATGCATAAACACCCCCAGGCTACAAGGCTTTAGACCACCAATAACTCACAGTTAAAGGATTGGGTGAATATGGAGAATACTGACCACACCAGCAGATGCAGAAGACCATGTGATGGCCGGTTGCAACCAGTAAAAAGGTTTGCAAATCTATCTCCTAATGCACAAACAGGATGACAACTCCCTGGCACTAAGTAAACAGAAACCTGAATAACATAATCACTGAAACATACAAGATTTTAACACAGAGGTAGGATGACAGCTCCTCCAATGCTAAACATTAAGAGTTCATGAAAACTGCATAACAGGCATAGCCTAGAACAGAGTAGAAATGAAAATTGAGTAATTAACAACAAAAGAAGCTTGTATTAGCTGAAAATGAAGATGAGACGCTGCAGGTATCAAAGCAGTTACAGTCTCTAGAAGTTGAACCTTACATCAAAACAACAACCATCAACCCTGATTACATCTGGTTTCTGGGTATATATAGAGTTTAATTACAAAAATGCTCTACTGTTCTATGCGTGGAGGGGTCATAAAGGACCACCAATCGCTTTAACTGTCTGATGGGGTGTCTGATGCAATCTGCCTGCTTTACTAAACAAAATGGATCTTCTTGGATGCTCTGTTGTACCTCTTGTGCAGGTAGAGTGTCGTATGGAAGAAGTTCCATATCTGTTAAATGCGCTGATTTGCTCGAGGCACGTCAATTTTCTTCTTGACCATGCTGTCTGTTGAAAACAGTGGTTGAGGATGAAATGTGCAGGGTACTGGTAGGTGATCGCCTTCATCCTTCGGGTGCACAGCATGATCAGGGTGAGTAGACTACATGGTGAAAGTACGAGCAGGGCAGAGGAGGGACATCGACCGTTGGATCAAACAGATGGATGGCGGATATCACTCGGCGAAAGGTATCGGGAGGCAGCGTGAGTGAAACAATTGTGAGTTATTGGATATCGGGCGGACAGATCCAACGGTCCTTGGGCAGAGGAGAAACGCGGAGTTTAACTGGCGGGAACAGAGAATGGATGGTAAATGGTATTTCCCGCATTGCTTTTGGAAGGTGAGTGGTAATCGTACAAAGGTGTGCGATCCCATTTAGACGATGATGCATGGTGGATGGGACGTAACGAAAACCACTTTATCGCGAGTTAACGAGTGGTTAGTTTGTGGGCGCGGTGGGAGCGAATGTCGTCCGATCGCACAGTAGATGATCGAATGGTGGGAACTTGATTGCACAGCCGTTGACTGATGTGATGGAAAGGGCTTGTGAATAGCATGCGGTCATGTGATCACGGTTATATGACAACTTAACCTCGATGCCTAGGGAGCTACGGAAATATGGGTTTATGCTGAGTTTTGGAGGAAAACAGAGATAGCGAGGGGTTATGAGAGTGTAAGGAGAATGAAGGAGTAGGAGAAGAATGACTAATGCGAGTCCTCTGTGAGCATAACCAACATGGCCAGACTTGTATTTGACCCTTGAAATATCAAAGTATGTAGCAGAACTAACATTTACAATCCCGAAGGATTAGTTAACATTCCCCACTTAATCTGAAGGGACATCTGACATGCCAATAGTAACATTCTAAACTTTTCAATCTTTTCTCATCCAATGCTTTAGTAAATATGTTTGTGATTTGCTTTGAAGTATGGTAATGCATCAGATGAATAACTTTGACCTTTACATAATGTCAAATCAAGTGATATATGGTGTTAATATGATTTCTTCAATCATGAAACTTGGGCTTCTTGGCCAACTGAATTGCATAAGAGTTGTAAATAAGTAGTGGAGTTGAAGCTTTTTGTTTCTCCTACAAGTCTTCAAGTATTTTGTGAAGCCAAATGATTTCTTTTGTGGCTTGAGCTACTACAACGTATTCAACTTCAATGGTAGAATCACCAAGAACATATTGCTTACGTGATATCTATCTGATGGTTGTTGATCCAAGACTCATCAGATAACCAAAAGTAGAGACCATGTTCTCCTTATCTCCATCAAAATATGAATCTAAATAGTTGGTGAAATGGAAATATACAACTTTGGAATATTTGATTCCATATGTTCGAGTGCCTTTCAAATACTTATGCACTCGTTTTGTTGCATTCCAATGACCTTCATATGGTTGATGCATGAACCTAGAAAGTATCCCTACAACAAAAACTATGTCAGGTCGAGTAATAGTTAGAAAATTCAATCTTCCAACAAGTTTCTTATACTTTGTTGGATCTTCAAACATACTTCCTTCAGTGTGGAAGTAAGCTTCAAATTTTGATCCATAGGATTGGAAACATGGTTACAATCCAGCATCCCAAATCTGTCTAATAATTGCCTAATATACTTTTTCTGATAAATAAAAATGTATTTGGCTTTTTTTTATCAACTTCAATCCCTAAATAATATTGTAACAAACCCAAATCTGTCATATCAAAAAATTTCAATAATTATCTTTTAACGGATGTTATATAGTCATCATTGTTCCCAGTGATCATGAAATAATCTACATACACAACCA
>Ga0068627_1000032_pt1 | contig 19138 bp, 14 predicted proteins | sample InSIn1gowninarea_FD_77430 | JGI IMG/M metagenome (GOLD analysis project Ga0068627, IMG submission 77430) | Clean room microbial communities from NASA Spacecraft Assembly Facility at Jet Propulsion Laboratory, Pasadena, California, USA -... ... | reverse complement strand
TGTCAAGAAACCAACCACTTCCCACCATGGATGAAACCATGCATGCGAAGAGTGTGAAAGCCAACTCAAACTGTGAAGCAAGTGCTTCACCCTTAGATCCTTCCCCAGATCCCTTCTTGGATTTCCTCCGTGGACAATTTGCAGCATAATGACCCACCTCATGACAACGAAAGCATCACACTTTCAATTTGTCAACCTTCTTCCCATCATTGGAAGAACTAGATTCAGAAAGAGAACCCTTCTCCTTCCCCTTCTTTTCTTTGGCAGCCAAAGCACAATTTTCTTCATCAGATGCCTTTGATGAAGATCCGTCCCTGGTATTTCGCCTGATCTCCTCTTGCACAAGATCCGACCAAAGTCTCTCCCATCTTGGAAATTTCTCTTGACCATTAACAGAGTCCTGATAGGAATGCCAACTCTTCGGAAGACCAAGGAGAGCCAAGCTCACCAAGTCCTCATCATCGACAGTCACCCCCACACTTCCCAGCTCATCCTGGCATTGGGTGAACTTCGTGAGATACTTGGGCATACTGTCTCCATTCTCACACTTAATGTTTCTGAGTTTATCATTGAATGCCAACTTCCTCTAGTCACTCTTGCTTTGGAATAAATCTATCAACGCTTTCCACATCAAGTATGGAGAAGCCTTTCCATGTAGGCTGGATACAATGTGATCCTTCACGCCCTCCAACAGAATCCTTCGACACTTTGCTGTCTTCTTTTGCCAAACCTCAACGTGAGCAACATTAGTAGGCTTTGGGACCTTAGCCTCTATGAACTCCTTCAACCCATTTTCATCTAACACTACCTCCATCCTGTCTTTCCATGCAATATAATTCGAGCTGCCTTCAAGAGCATACTCCAATTGCAATCCATTGAAAGACATTTCAACTTTGACACCAAGAAAACACTGCTACAAATTCGAATTCCACCAGCTCAAAACTCAACCGCCAAGGAAAATTTTAAGGATGGAAAATTTTCTTGAAGTTTAAAACATTGGCGAATCTCACTAATCCCTAATATGCAAACTATAAAATGTTTATTGATATATTTGTAAAATTATTCAAATTTATAATGATTATATATGTAGTCTCTATATAATGTTGGCGATTTTTAAGGTAAAATAATTTTATATTCTAAAATTTGGGCGAATCATCTTTTATAAAAATTGGAAATTGGCGAATCATTTTGTGGAAAAATCATGGAAAATTAGCCCACTGGGTGAAGATTAGCCCCTAAAATTTTCCATGTCAACCGCTTCTAATCTAAAATTCATGAGAACAAGGTATTTCTCGTACAGAGATTGACTGTATGGGCTTTTACCGAATATCTCACCTTCCAAAAGAAGGATGAATCTAGAGGCTACCTGGCCCGATTACAGACTCTGCCTGAAGAAATAAAATGTAATCAATTTATGAATAATAGATCTGATGATCAACTTCCCTCTGATACCATGCAGAAATTTTGAATAATATAACACTTATTCACAGAGATTATCCTGATTATACACTATTTTCAGAATGCATGCATAATACATAACCTCCTCTACGTTGATCATTAATTTTGCGGACTTAAAAACAATGAAACATCAATCACATGCGCACATTAACACACTATGTACTGGGGAAATCATACAGCTGAAAACCCCCAACTATCTATATATTATAATGATAGAGAACATGTAACAATACATACTACAATACTCCTCACAAGTACTCAGTACTATCTCCACCTGCTACACACAAACTAGGTCAGATATGAATCAAGTCACAGGTTCAAATCTCCTCCACTGTCTGCCAGCCTCTACTGCGCAATCCAATGTGAGAATAGGAATGATCCAAGTTTGAATTCCCTTTTGTTGTACTACGCAATCCTCATTGGAAATCTCCATCAATGATTGTGCAAATCTCATGCACAGCTATAGTCACAACTGATAGCAGTCTCACTCTTTCACCCACCTCTAACACTTGTCTCCACTGAATTGTCCATGCACTGAGTTAACTGATGTATTATTTAGTTTCTTTATGAGTTAATAATTAGTGAATTAATTAACAATTAATTCACATCACTCATCACTAGTGTATTCTGCAGTTAGACTAAAAACAACTAGTTCAACTAAGTCAAACTGAACACAATTCCATCAACTCCTCAATCAACTCCACCAAACTCAATCACTTGAGTTCTAATTGAAGTCCATCATGCAATAGCTCAACTGACCCATAAGAAAAGCATATTTCCTTTAGGTAGTTGCATGTGCCACATCCGTAGCTCGAACTGAAGTGATGCAAGAGGATAAGATAATGTTTATAGTCCAAATATTATGAAGAGCTAATAATATTCGACTGTTCTATTTTTAGCCTGGCAGTCTAAAAATAGACTCTGCCCATATGTCTAAAAATAGAAGTCCATCTATTTTTACCAACATGACCAATAATCCACAAATAGCATCTTGCAACTCATAGACCATGATCCATATGTCTAAAAATAGACTTTGCACCAAAAGTAACATGCGGGCACACTTAGTGAAGGCAACTTCTTTTCACTAAGCTCCATCATCTTGTTGCATTTTCAACACTAAGCTAGCTCAAGATTAAGTCTTGCACATAGAAAAGACAAGTGTAATCACAACATAAAACCTTGATAATCAATGCATGAATATAAAAAATACATCTAGTTGCACATAACTAAGCTACTCATGCTAAAAGACATTGAATAAACATATAAATGAATTATAGTATAACTACAGTTCTATATTAATGTTGAAAGAGTGATTACAACCATCGGTTGCATCAGCCTTCCCTTACCCCTCTAGCTCCTCTCTCTCTCTCCCTTATTACCAACTTCTTATGCTTAAGTCTGACACTCTGCTCGAAAATCAAGTAAGCTATCCTTTCAAATGATCTGACCCCTTTCGCAATAGCCCTAGCTCTACTTATGCATCATGTGAGGTTAGGGTTGCCAAGTTTCTCCATGAGTTTCTTTAGGTAAAGGAAATGATGTTGCCATTATTTTGAGTTGTTTCCCATTTGCATACTCCATTAGGATTAGTAATCTCCCAAATAGGTCGAACATGGATATTTCCTTGATTTTCTAAGTTGATTTAAGAGAGAATATTGGGATATTTCTTAGTCAATCCGTTCCTTTGACCCTTAGATCCTCATTAGGGTTCACCAACGCTTCTCCTGAGGTAACAAGTAGAGTTACTTGGGTCACTAACGCTCCCTTAGGCTTGCTTAGAAGCTTTATAAAGCATGTTTCTAGTGTATAGACAGTGTTAGCTTGGAAACAAGGCTTGTGAACTTGGCCATTGCTTCAATCATCATGTCAATGGTAGGCTCCTTAAGCACTATCTTTTCTAAATTGTCCTAGTTTTATTCAACATAACATTTTAATTTTCTACAAGTGTGAAGTAGAAAATCATTGAAGTTTAGAGCCCGAAGTGAAGGCCATGGAGCTTCACTGATTTTCTACCATTTTCAATGTTTAGTTGTCATTTAAGTAAGTTAGTTTTGAGTCAGTTTGTGTTATTCGAGTTGTTATAATTTATTCATGCATTTCAGTTTGAGTTTTTGACTGTATTTACCCACATGGTTAGGCACTTGGTCTATAGTGTTCTTGACACCTCCAAGGAGCTGCCATCCCCAAATAAGGCCGATGTTAGACTCAGTATTTGCATACTGCCATTAGTGATCAAAACTCCTATTTTCATATCATATTAGGGTCCCATTCTGAAAGGATCTCCAAGGCTGAGGAAGAGTCTAGCTGAGGTAACCACAGATCAATATTTTGACTTAGTAGCTATCCCTACCAAGCCGGAGAGGGCTCTCTCCAAAAGATCACATCTAAGAGGGCTAGATGAATTAGGGTTTTAGGCTAGTTATGGTAGCTCAGGGTTTTGATTTTATTTTGATTAGGGTAGTCACCGGATGAGTGAATTAGGTCAGAGAGTGAACCAAGTCAGGGAAAAAGAGAATCAGAATTGCAGACATCTAATGGGGCAAGGTAGGCAAGTTACTTTAACACTTTGTAGTATATTGATGAAATGGTTTAGACTGATGAGATACTTAAAAGAGCATGAAAATCATGAATTCTTTTTAAACTGAAGAAATGAAACAAATTATGATGATTTTCCCAAAACAGAGCATAGAAGATGAATTATGCTTATCACACATTGAAAATCAAACATATTTAGAAGTGAAATGGATCATGGAAGATACAAAACATTCACACACATGTAACTAAAGAAGAAACAATATCAAAATACCATGCCACAATAATCCCACCAAAATAGTTGCAACTCATCAAATATATTCCATGCCAAAGTTTGAAACACTAGTACAACATCCAATGGAGTCTAACCTATAGAATGACTGAAAAAGTACATGATATAGGCCTCAAACAAACTCCTCCCATCCATCAAGGGTCGAATCCATGAGACGAGTAGCAGTTCCACCAAAATTTGAGCTGATAGCTAGACCGTAGGGTGGCCAAAGTGATTCATCCCTAATTACAATGATCTAATTCATTACACCTCATAGAGTCTATTTACCTAGTGTATTTACCCTAGGTAATAGTAAAAAGACCATAATTATATTTACATGATCAATTACATTAGTAAAAATTTGATTTCCCAAGAGGAAAATCAAATTTGAAGAAAAAACAGTGAAAAATTAGGCCACTGGTAAAATGCGTAGCGTCAGTGTCAAGTGCATAGTGCCAGTGTCAAATGCGCAATGCCATCTTCAAACCCACCCTTTTTGTGCCTTCACGGTGTCCAAATTAAGCCCAGTATAGCTCATTAGAAATCTTATCTTGTGTAGTTTCCAGATATAACTTTACTTTGAAAAATGGACTTGATTTTACCCTCCAAAAATGGATTCTTCCAAGACTGGTCAAATGTGCAGTGTCAAGGTGAAAAAGGAGGCAGAACATTGATTTTTTACGTGTTTTTCACCTTTTCACCTGCTAGTTGTGCAAAACAAGGCCTGTAAAGTTGTTTTCCAACATGTATTCCCTAATCTAAATCCAATGGTGGTCTTCTTTTGTCCAAAAAGTGACCCAAACAAAAGCGCAATGCCTTCGGCATTCTAGTTGTCAAAAACTATGTATAATTACTTGAAAAGCACAAAAAACTTCAAATTACACCATAACTTCTCAAAATTGGTGAAATTATTACTAATCATGTGTTTTGCACATGGAATGAGGCTTCAACATGGATGTATATATTCTCCTTCTCTTTTTGGTGAGTTAGGGCTTCAATTTTTGCCTTTACAGCCTTGAGATTTTCCCTTGCATTCCTTTCTATGTTGGCATAGTGTTTTGCCATCTTCCTATGAATTTCATTTCGCTGATTGGATTTGTCTAGGATCTTCTCTAAATCTTGATTGACCTTATCAAGCCAATGCTCCCAGTTCTCATCGACCAAGATGGAAAATTTCTCATTCCATGTGATATTATTAGCCAGCTCAACCTCCTTTTGCTTCTCTAGTTTAGAGCTATTTTCAGCCCTCTAGTCCTAGGCCTTCTTCTAGGTTCTTGCTCTTCTTCAGTTTCACTATACCTATAATTGGCCTCATCAAGAAATGCCTTGGATTTCATTGCTTCCTCTCTGGCTTGATGAGCTTGATCTCCATGACCTCATTTTTGGCCTCAAGCTACTTGTTTTCCTACTCATAATATGAGATAATGTATTTTTCCCTTTGTAGGTTGATCTGGAGCTCCCTGGCGAACGCATCCTTTTCTTTGATGAAAATTATTATGCTCTCACTATCATCATGCTCAGTTAGGTCAACCAAGTCAAAATCCTACTCTATCTCATGGAGGTCCTCCTCCTCATGTTTGATTACTGCCTCTACCATCTTTTCCTTGCCCTTCTGTACCTACTTTGCCGATGAAGAACAAGGCCCCTCCCACAATTTGTGGGGAAAACACTTGCCTATGGCCTCTCTGATAAATGTGTGTAAAAATGCCAAAATCAGCCTCCTTGGTCTTGATGACCTGAACCTATCCAATCTGTTCCAGCTATTTGATTTCATCTCTTTTAGGTGAATGAATATGCTCCTGAAATGGTGATGATGGAGGTGATGGTGAGGGTGATTGATCAGATGAGGATGAATGATCTATGGGATAAGATGGAGGTGGAAGGATGAGATGATGAAGGCACATCTTGAACATGTTGAATGGATGCATTGGTAAATATTTCATTCGAAATGAAGGTACTCCATGCAGTGTTGAACTATTTGAGATGATGAAGGACTATGATTTTAATGAGGGAATGATGACAAAGACTATTCATTTTATCTTTATAGTCACTTTTCTGGGCAATGTAGGCCATATTTTCAATGCTTTAGAAGAGATAATAAGGTATGTTGAGCATCTTAAGCCTTGTGAAATGCATGAGTAGCCAAATATGATAGGTATACAATATGGAAAAACTTCCTTCACAAGTAAAGTGTTTCATGATAATTTTCATCATGGGAACAAATATGTCAGGGAGGTAAGAGAAAGGAAACAACCTCTTTCTATCATTTCTGTATCTAGGTTTAATATAGGTCTCATAGTAATGCTCCTCCAAATCACCTTGTTTAAACCATTTCTCCCCAACATTTGGGATTCCAGTGGCAGCTAATATGATAGTAGTGGATACAGTGAAAGTGAGACCAGCAAGGGTTACCTAGTTGTCATGGAGATTGGTGATGAACAATTTACTCAACATAGGATGATATTGCACCTTTTGTAGTTTCTCACAGAGTTCAAAACCTCCTAGATGTTTGAAAGATGTCATAGAATCTAAGGATTTTCCATCCTTTGTTTGACTTCCTCCCTTTCTTTCCTCTTCACTAGATTTTTTTTTTCTTCTTGTGACATGGTGTCTTGATTTTAAAACACTAGAGAGATGAAATTATAGTGGAATGTATGTGTAGGGAGTTAGGAATGGTGTGAGGAAATTCAGGGAGATGAGGGAAGGGGTTTCTGGTTTAAGGGAAGTAACAGGGAGTAGGAATGTAAAGGGAATTCTGATAGGGAATTTTATTACACGCTAGGAGTTTTTGGAGCCTAGGTAAGTAGAACACCTAGGTCTCAGGGTTTTGGGAATAGAATGCTTTGGGAGATAATGAAATGATACAAAGTTTGGGAAAGATTTTAATAGTGGTATGGGAAAGGGATAATTAGGGTGTTAAATTAGAGGTGTGTGAATGAAACTATGGTTTGCAAGTTTGAAGACTCAAAGTTTCATTCAAGAGACTTAACCATGAAGTTGTGAAATGTGAAATGAAATGAGGGTATGATTTTAGGGCTACTTACTTGCTGGAGAAATAGAACCACCTGTTAGCCTCCTGTTGCAACAGGTGTTCATTTTTCATGATTGACATTTTTACAGGCCAAATATGTCATACTTTGCAAGCTGCAGTGTTCCATATTTCCAGAAGAGACCAAAGAAGAAAGCCATGAAGGGTGCCAGTCCAAATGCCATTGTTGTATTCCAATTTTGATGAGTTGTTCCAGTTTTGAAGAGTTTTTAAAAGGGAGGTCCAAACAGTCTAATCTTGGTCTCCCTAGGTTTCAATTTCCTGTTTTAGAATATAGAGAATGTATCTATCCAAACAGTTTAATCTTGGCAGATTTGTAGATAGGTAGAGAATCAAAGGGACCCAACTGCTTAATCTGGGCCCTGGCAGAAATAAGTGTAGATTTAGATAGCAAACATTCAAAAGAAAATTTGTAAAGCTGGGTCTGCAAGTCTAAGTGCACCCAAACCAAAAAGAAGAAAAAATGCTAGGTGAATAGGCTGGGTAAGTAGCTGTGTGGTTGTAGAATTATTCATGATCAAACTTTGTGTTTCTAAGTGTATATTTTTCCAGATCACAGTTATCAGGGAATTTTCATCTGGAGAAGCTCAAGCTGGACATCACTAACTGCCCCTTCTTCTAATTCCCCTTCTTCTAATTCCCCAAGTCACTTACTAATTTCCCCAAAGAGGTCAAGATCTACTTGATTCCTCTTAGTTTCATCATTCTCCATGTCATTTGCCTTGGTGAAGATTTCCTTCACTCAAGGATCCTTTATTTCTCATTTACAAGTTCTTTTCCCCAAAAATTAGCCTAAGGTCCCCTACCTTGGCACCTGCTTATCATCTCCATATTAACTACTAACTCTAGTATATAACTCCCTATCAGTTTTCCCCTTTTCCCTACTAAAAATATGTATATAGAACTCCATTATATAAATATCCCCTCCCTGGCAATATAGCCATATCTCTTCTAAGTCAGGGAAAGAATAGTCTATCTGGGGCTGTTTTTAGCCCATCTGAGTCACAGCAGGAGTTAGATGACACCTGGTCATGCTAACAACCTCTCCCCTAGCCCTAAAACCCGCCAAAAACCCACTTTTTGCTCCCTTAACCTAAGTTTTGTGCATACAAAACATTAACCCGCGCTTATTAACCCCCCAAACCCACAAAACCTAAGTCTAAACCTCGCCGCGCTTTATTTAAATGGGAATATTCCCCGGAATCCCGCCCTTATACCTTCGTCGTTCCACATTCGCCACCAACCGTTAGATCACCCGCCCCACAGATCTACGGTGGGCGGGCCTTCCCGTCCCCCAACGCGCCCGAAGGTTAGCGTTTGGGAGATGGGCGGTATTGCCGCCGTACAACCTATAAACAAATTCTAAACTGATAAAAAAGAGAAAAATTTAAATTTTTTCAAATTTTTGACAGGGTACGCAGGCAACCTGTTTACACAGGTGCATCCACGCTCTGTGCACAAAGCAAAAGTGCGTACAGGTACGCACTGTGCTTAACTCAGAGGGTGTGTACCTCTCCCAAAAGTATGAAAAATGAAAACTAACTCAAAATTAACTAAATTCACCCAATCCCACAATCATCAAGTCAAAAACAGAAACAAATCAATGTTTCCCAAATCAAAGTATCAATCAAAAGAGAAATCAATCAAATCCATGGATTCCCCAGCGGAGTCGCCATTTTTTCATGCGGAAAAAGTCAATTTTGCGGAAAAAACCGACCTCCCTAGAAGCTAAGGCTTTCTAGTGACAAACAAAACAATCAAGCACTATCTTTCCCTAAATATGCATTTAAAATACAAGCAACTAGGTGTTTAAAACATACCTTTAGTCCAACGATGTTTGTAGTAGTCCAGCCTCTCTGATCCAGATGAGCTCCTCCTTCTCGTTGAAACCTGCATTCGCTAACAAGCAAACGATTACATAGCACCTGAATAACTCATAAAATAAAACATATTCATCATAAAGACCAAGGAGTATATGAAACAAATTATATATAACAACTTGTTGAGAAAAATGAACTTAATTGCATTAATTGGAAACAAAAGAAACCATTACAACCAGTGCCTTGGTGTTGTGCAGGTCCCTCCCAGGGTCCAGCAAGAGTTCTCCTTTACTTTGATCAGCTCACCCACTTCCAAATGAAGTTAAGAAAGGATGGGAATCTCTCCTCTCAAGCTCTATAAGGGAGTCCTAATTTCAGCAGCATCTACCCTTAGGAATGTTCAGCTTTCAACCTCCCCTCCCTCTGGCCCAATGCCTGTATTTATAGTGCTTTGGAGGAAGTTAATCAGGTCCACCATCAATGGGATAAGCCCCTCTTTCAATGGGATAGCTTCCCTCTTGATGGGATAAGTTCCTCTTTCTTTGGGATGCATGAACCATCTGGAGGCGCTCAATACACGTCAAACCATCTTCTAGAATGCTCTAGAATCGACCACAAGTAACTTTTTTGAAGTAAAACTCACAGCTTTTGACCTTTACAGGAGTACGCACCCACCCCTTTACAGACAGAGCGTACAAGTACGCAGGTATTATGAACTTGAGGTGCATACACGCAGGCAAGGGTAAGAGAAACTGCGTAACCAGAGTTATATTGATTTTTAAGGACTTTCTCTCTTTCTTGGAGTTTGACATGAGGAGCAGAGGTATAAGACTTTCCAAGGAGGACAATATGACAGTTGATGGAGCCATACTGACTGCAAATAGTCATGGTGACAAATTTTAGTGTAACAGTCATGCTGATGTCATCAGCAATTTTAGCGCGAAGGACGAAAATCGCACTCTGGATCCCCGGAATCAGTTTCTGAGGCAGTTTTTGATGCGCGATTTGCGCCTAGTGCAAATCGCGCATCACTGGATAAAATAGGCCTGAATGGGGAATCTTTTCATCACGCAGCCCCCAGCAAGCCCGAAAGGCACTGAATGACCCGTTTTTCTTCGCGAAGCATGCAGAAAGGAGCAGAAGACAGTTTCAGAGGAAACAGAGGCCAAACAGTGGCCACTAATTTTTTATTAGACCCGCAACAAAGGAGAGAAGCGACCCAATTCATTTGTCAGAGAGTATCAGAGGAAAGAGAAGCAACAAAGTGTACCAGTTAAATTGTTTAAAAGAAACCTTCAGTTCCCAAAGCAGGTTAACATTTAATGACCGCCAACAAAGTCAAATCAGGTGGTGAAAGCCCATCCCTCCTCTCAAATCACAGTTGAAGCATTTAAGGACACCGAACTACCATGGAGCAGAGACCCATGCACAGTTATTGCAGAGACAACTGAACCAAGCCACCGAGGACAACACATTCACTCAGTCCCCATACGACGGCCCTCAGCGCAGCTCAAGATATTTTATGCATTTATTTCTGGATGGGATTAGGTTAAAGTAATCATCTTTCCTCCAAACCTGTTTAGGTCAAACTGTAAATAAGCAATTTTGAAGAGTTTTCCCTATATATACCACCCTCTGCACTGTTTTAAGGGTTGGTCGATTGATAATTCTCACTAGAGACCCACAGTGTATGCCTGAGAATTTTTCTATAATCAAAGACTGCTGAAGAGTTTGGAGTATGACTGTCTGATGTGTTGATTTCTGAAGACTGAATGTGGAATTCCTATGCTGCAGCCTGGAACAATAAGTGCATATTACCTATGTTTTATTGTTAGCCACTATCTAAATAGCAGGAAGAAAGATTAGCTTAGAATTTGTTTACAGCACTCTATGCTCAATTTCTGCTATTTCTGTATGTTTTCATCTGAATGAATTGGTAATGAATATGAATTCCTTCTGGCTCATATTTACCCTAATTCACCTGTGTTCGCTAATTATTTAGGGATTCTTTATTGCCCCTGGGTAGAGCTCTATTATCTCCTTCTGTTAAGCTGAATGAGAGATTCTTGATTGCCTCTCATTCCTTAGCATTCATTCCATCCTTTAAACCTGAAACATTGTTTCATGTGCAGTTACCTTGCTCCATATATCTCTCATGTGATCAATAAAATGCACCATGAATCTTCCTCCTCGACTCCATGCCCAATGGTTTGAAAACTTATTAGACTATGCTTTGCCTCTCTACCCGAAGACATCAATTTTCCCACCAAAATCAAAACAAAAACCCTCAAGCCCAATACCTAGCCTAAAATCAATTTCAACAAATCTGAATCAGAAAGAGAGAGCCCTCTCTGACTGCAGGTGGGCTAGAACCTGCAATCCAAAGTTGGTTTGTGGTTACCTCGGTCGTATCCCTTTACTACAACCTGAGGGACAACCTGAGTGATAACATAATGGTGACTCCACTTGGGGAATCTCCTTAGTTAAATTCACAAAGAAAGTTGTAAAAATCCACAGGAAAAATTGATTTTCTAATTGCTGTATATCCCTTAAAACTACAGATGAAGCCTGAATGTCAGCCAGGAAGCCTTTGAAACTATTTTTGTTTTACATTTACAGGAATAGATAAAAGCTGCTTCAGTCAATCTTCATGTTAGTCTTAAGCCATACACAACCATTCCAAAATCTGATCAGTTCTTTGCCAATCACAAAAATATTCCCAGAGAAATACCGAAAAACAAATTCAGAAGCTGGCTCCTAAGAAAAATCCACGATACACGAGGTCAAATCCAGACCTGAATCCCCCATCTGTTTTTGACAACCCTAACATAATCCCAAAAATCCTTAGGAAGCAAGGAAGACAAGAAAATTTTGCTGATTTGAGTCCTGAAACCGCTTACCCTAGCTCTATTCCGACTCCTGTCAAGGTTTTATTTCGTTCAACCCCTGTTTCCCCTAATTCATCATCCACATCTCATAGCACTCCTTCCACACCTCCATTCACTGCACATACTACAACTACCACTATTGCCATTCCTGTTATCCCAGTTATCCCTATTATCCTGGTTGTTCCACTTATTCCTGCCAATATGGCTAATAGATATGCACCCTTGCAACTACCTGCTAATCCTGGGGCTTTACCTCAAGAGTACCAATCAAAGATCACATATTTTGATAGTACTGGCCCTTTTACTACCCTTCAGCATACTAAAAAGATGCAAGATTATTTTGAAAACTACGAAATAGATAATGATAGCGTGAGAATGAGAATTTTTGTTCAAAGCTTAACAGGTGATGTAAGAACTTGGTTCAGATCACTTGCTGCGAATTCCATAACCACCCCAGATGAGCTTTACCAATCCTTTACTAACAGATGGGAGAAAAAGAAAGACCCCTTGCACATACTAGCAGAATATGATACAATTAAAAGAGGTCCTCAAGAGACTGTTTTGGAGTACTGTGCAAGATTCAATAATGTATATAATGCAATACCACAGAACTTAAGGCCTCCACCTGACCTTGCCTTATACAAATTTCTGGATGGTTTTGACCCTAATATGGCATACCAGTTAAAAGAAAGAGCTCCTCAGACCCTTGCAGACATGCAAAACGTTGCTGTTAGTGTTGAAGCCAACTTAATTGCCAAAAGAAACAGAGCTAGAATGGAAAGAAGAACCACTTTTAAGGAAGAACCCTCAGCCTTTGACCAGAAGCTTGATGCTATTATCAATGGCCTACAAAGATTGGGAGAAAGAGTAGAAAATGTCGAAAGGAAAGCATCATGGGAAGGACAACAGTCTAATACCATAAGGAACCCAAATCTTAGGAAAACGCAGAACACAAATGCTGGTAGGTCTAACCAAGACCATGACATAAGAACCCCTTTTCAAGATAACTATGTTGAAGGATCTACTTCTAGTGAAACCATACAGGACACTCACATGAACCTGATGGATCTAAAGGGTGATCACAAAACGTTTTTAAGCAAAGAAGACCAAAATGAACTCGACTACAATCAGTTTCAAACTAAGTCTGGCGAGTCTTTTGATTTTAAACAAGGTTACGATACTGCTGTGTATGAAGTACACAAACAATATAAGCTAAGAACTAGGACCATTGACATTTCCGAACCTAGCAAAACAAAGGATGGCAAACAGCCCAACAAGAGTAAAGGCAAAGCTATTGCAACGGAACCAGCTGATCCAACTGTCTCGCAACCGCAACATGTCACTGTAGAAGACATAACAGACCTGCAGCCTTCCAAAGATCAGCGTTTGCCACCTTTTCCCTCGGAAGAAAGCTCGTACAGTGTTCCAAAAAGTCCTCCTGAAATTGAAAAACTGCAAGCAATCAAGCCCCATAACGCTGATAAAAAAGATCAAATCGCAGATAGTTTAGAAGAAAAAGAAAAAACTACCATTATCAACACCAAGACTACATTGGAAAAGCCATTTAATTTAGAGGCAGAAATAGCTAAGTTGAAGATATCCATTCCCCTCTCAGAACTTGCCAAACACGATGTATATAGATAACAGATTCAAAGATCACTTCAAATGCTAGAGGTTAAGGATGATGTAAATGTTTTAGATGACACCCCAGAACTGCTGTGTGGCCCAAAGGTTAATGGAAAATCAACACATGGACCTGTCCCACCCTTTTATGTCAGTTTGCATATACATTACCAGATTTTGCACAACGCTATGTTTGAATCAGGGCCATCTCACAATCTTATGCCCAAAGCAGTTATGGAAAAACTGAACCTTGATGTTACAAGACCTTACAAAGGTTTATACTCATTTGACTCAAGTCAAGTGAAATGTTTAGGCCTCATCAAAGACCTGTGTGTCTCCTTAGTGCAATATCCAAATAAGACCATCCTCATGGATGTAGTGGTTGCTGACATTCCACCAAAATACGGTATGCTCCTATCAAGATCATGGGGAGCAAAGCTGTAAGGATCCCTTCAATTAGACCTCTCCTATGCCACCATTTCAGTCTTTAGGCAACCAAAGAGACTGTACAGAGAAACACTAATGAAATATGTGGTGAGTAGTGAGAGCAAGCCTGAAAATTTTCCCATTTACTCAATCCACTCTGATATGGATTCCTTTATTTTGTTTAATGATAACACGAATTATCCAACTGAGGATGAGCCTTTGACTCTAGAACAAAAAGCACAAATCAATGAAGAATCGGCTGCATATACTCGTGAAACTGTCACAATAGATAATGCAACCAGCATACAAGAAGAAAATCCTTAAAAGGAAATTTCAAATCTGCCCGCTGCAAGAATGGCTGACACTTTAGGCATCAACCACAAGCAAGAAATCACATGGTATCTAGAGTTTGATGGCTCTGTTAACAAGTTAGGAGCAGGGGCAGGTGTCTGGATACATAATACGCATAATAATCATGCAGAAGGTCATGCCTATAGACTGAATTTCAAATGCACAAACAACATGGCAGAGTATGAGGCTCTGCTGCTAGGCCTTAAACTGCTCAAAGCTATAGGAGCTGCGAAAGTGTCTATCCTAGGAGACTCTGATTTAATCATACAACAGATGAAAGGTAACTTTGTTACCAATGACAATAGAATGAGAGCCTATAGGATGGCTGCCACTAATATACTCAATGCATTCACTGAATTCAAGCTGGCCAAAATTTCAAGAGAAAATAACATTCATGCACACAGCCTAGCCAACTTTGCTAGTACATGCAAGCTTCCTTTTGACCCAAACCATCATTTCACAGCTGAAATAAAACATAGGCCCGCTGTCCCAAATAACGTTAAGGATTGGCAAGTGTTCGAAAATGATACCCATATTAATAATTTTCTTACCCTTGAGCATGAATTTTCAAATATCAACATTGACGTAGATGCTATGACAGATTCACAACAGCAAACAACTGAAAATCTGCAAGATGTAACAGCTGCAACAGCCAAGCAAATCCTGAAACCAACTATTTTTGACAATGAAAACATAGAACAGTTGAAACAAATGCACTTGGAAGAAAATGCCAAAACAGAGGCAGAGATCATTGACTTAAAGGATAACTTTCTGCCTGATGGCCTAACCGCATTAGAAGACATGTTTGACGCCAATGATGTGCCCAGAAAGCCAAAATTGCAACCCATTAACACTGAAATAGAAGAACACAACATTGGAACAAAAGAAAATCCCAAAACGATCAAATGTTCCAGAAATTTACCTCCAGATCAAAAGCCCAAGTACATTGATTTGTTCAAAGAGTTCCAAGATGTATTTGCTTGGAGTTATGAGGATTTGAAATCCTATGACACCTCAGTGATCCAGCATACAATTCCCTTAAAACCAAACCAAAAACCCTTCAAACAGAAACTTAGAAGAATTAACCCTATGCTCCTTCTGCCGATTGAGAAAGAAGTAAAGAGGATGTTTGAAGCAGGCATCATAGCACCTATCAGATTTTCTGAATGGGTATCCAATCTTGTTCCTACAAGAAAAAGGACAGGTGAAATTAGACTTTGTGTAGATCTCAGAAATTTAAACCAAGTCTCCTTAAAAGACCACCATCCTTTGCCCAAAATGGACCACATCCTGCAAAGAGTAGTGGGTTCATCTAGAATCTCTTTGCTATATGGCTTTTCAGGTTTCAACCAAATACTTGTTCACCCGGACGACTAGGACAAGACAGCCTTTACCACACCGTGGGGAACATTTAAGTATGTGAAGATGCCATTCAGACTCAAAAACGTTGGTGCCACCTTTCAAAGAGCAATGGATATTACTTTTGCCAAAGAAATACATGACTTCCTAGTTGTCTATCTTGATGACTTGACCCCATTTTCCAAATCTGATGAAGAGCACCTCAAGCATCTTAGGCAAATTTTCATGACATGTAGGAAATATGGCATTTCCTTGAATCCCAAAAAGTTTCTCTTTGGCCTTGAAGAAGGCAAATTACTTGGCCACATCATATCAAAATATGGGATTAGAATTGACCCTGAAAGAATCCAGGCCATCCTCCAAATTCCATATCCAAAAAACATAAAAGAGCTGCAAGCATTCCTTGGAAAAATCAACTTCCTAAGAAGATTTATTCCAAATCTAGCTGAACTGATAAGATTGTTAAGCAACATGTTAAAGAAGGATGCCAAGGTAAAATGGTGTCTTGAAACCAAACAAGCATTTGAGAGTATCAAGTATGCCTTAACCCAAACACCTGTCCTAACCAGCCCAAAGTTTGACAAAGATTTCATCATTTTTTCGTTTGCATCTGACCACACGATAACAGCTATCCTGCTGCAAAAGGATGAACAAGGGGCTAAAAAGCCAATCGCTTTTTTCAGCCAAGCCTTAAGAGACGCCCCTTTGAAGTACCCAATCATGGAAAAACAAGCCTACGCTCTTGTTAAGGCCATCAAGGATTTCAGAGTCTACATTTTGTATTCACATGTGATTGCCTATGTTCCACACGCTGCTGTAAAAGACATATTGACCCAAGAGGGATTAGAAGGCAAAAGAGGCAAGTGGATTGCAAGCATCCTTGAATATGACATAGAAATAAAACCAACCAAGCTGATAAAGGGACAAGGTTTGGCTAAACTAATGTCTGAAACAAACTTTCAAGCCCTAGACATTAACCAGCTGGACAAGGAACCGAAGCTGGCGACTCCACATATCAGTGAAATATTTCTGCAATGCCATTGGTACACTGATATTTTCTTTGTATTGTTAAACTTTTGTGCTCCCCCAGGATTGTCTAGGTCTAAGAAAAGATTTTTGAAAATGAAGGCTTTAAAGTTTTGTGTTATAGATGGTGCATTATTTTGGAGAAATCATGAAGGTATACTGCTTAATTGTTTAACCATGAATGAAACTAACAATGTCATGAAAGAATTCCATGCAGGTGACTGTGGAGGACATCTATATTGGAATTCCACTGCTGATAAAATTCTAAGGGCTGGTTTCTATTGGCCCTCTCTTTTGCAGATGTAAAGAAGTTTTCCATTTCATGTCACAAATGCCAAATTTTTGAGGGCAAGAGAGAGCTGTTACCCCTGCCCCTTAAACCCATCTCAACCGAAAAACCTTTTCAACAATGGGGTCTTGACTTCATTGGAGAAATCCATCCCTCTTCCTCAGGCCAGCACAAATGGATCCTAACAGCCACTGACTATTTCACCAAGTGGGTTGAAGCCATCCCCTGTAGGCAAGCCAATGATACCATCATTATCCAATTCCTTAAGTGCAATATCCTTTCTAGATTTGGCTGCCCTGAGAAAATCATCACTCACAATGCCGTTGCCTTTATGTCCAAAAAGATGATCAATTTTTGCCACAGATTTCATATTACCTTGGGCCACTCTACAGCCTATTACCCTCAAGGTAATGGCTTGGTCGAATCATCTAACAAAAGCCTCATTAACATCATAAAGAAAGTGCTAGAAGAAAATAAGAAGAACTGGCACAAAAAGATGGTAAATGCCCTATGGGCAGACAGACTTTCAAGCAAGAAATCCATTGGAATGAGCCCTTATGAGCTAGTGTATGGAATGGAGGCCAGATTTCCTTCATCCCTGGGCATTCATTCTATCAAGCTGTTAGAGGAAATCCAGGCTGAACCAAATGACATTCAAAGAAGAATCAATCAGACCATTCATCTTCAGCAAACCAGAGAACAAGTTTATGACAGAGCTCAAATTTTGCAAGAAAAGCTTTAAAAGATGTTTGATAAGAGAGCCAAGGCCGAGGATTTCAATATTTGTGACAAAGTTCTAAGATGGGACTCAAGAAGGGAAGACAAAGGCAAACATGCCAAGTTTGATTTCCTATGGAAAGGGCCATTTGTTGTTTCTGCTATTCAGGGAAATAACACTTACTTTCTCAGATCTATAGAGGACGGCACTGCTGAAGAAGGCCCTGTGAATGGCCATATGCCATATGCTGAAACATTACCATGATCCCTTTTAAGGGACACAGTGCAGCTTTTTATATATCTTTGTACAGTCTTATTTGTATATATCAGCACTATGTTTTTATTTATAAGCAGGCCGATTGTTTAAGGAACGACAGTAAGTTTTGTAAAGATACAGCCGATGCAAGTAGTCCAGTTCTAAAAGCTTTGTCTCTACACCAATTTCAGCAAAACAACAAGAGGAAATCTGTCGCATTACAAGCAAATCATGGTAGAAAAGAACTATTTGCAGTCATTGTACATAATTATCAAGCACGCAGAAGAAAGCAGGCGATGGTGCATAGTTCACAGTAATTCAGTTGAGGAGGAGGTTGTTCATAGTTCAAAGTTTTACATTTTTAGCAGCCAGAACAAAGAAAGGTTTCCAGTCTACAGCAAAAAAAAGAGAATCAAGGTAGTCTGACCTGCTGTTCTTGGCTTTTCACAAGGAAAAGCCATCCCCAAGTGGAGCCACTGTTAGCCTCCTGCTGTAACAGGTGTTCATTTTTCATGATTGACATTTTTACAGGCCAAATATGTCATACTTTGCAAGTTGCAGTGTTCCATATTTCCAGAAGAGACCAAAGAAGAAAGCCATGAAGGGTGCCAGTCCAAATGCCACTGATGTATTCCAATTTTGATGAGTTTTTCCAGTTTTGAAGAGTTTTTAAAAGGGAGGTCCAAACAGTCTAATCTTGGTCTCCCTAGTTTTCAATTTCCTGTTTTAGAATATAGAGAATGTATCTATCCAAATAGTTTAATATTGGCAGATTTGTAGATAGGTAGAGAATCAAAGGGACCCAACTGCTTAATCTGGGCCCTGGCAAAAATAAGTGTAGATTTAGATAGCAAACATTCAAAAGAAAAATTGTAAAGTTGGGTTTGCAAGTCTAAGTGCACCCAAACCAAAAAGAAGAAAAAATGTTAGGTGAATAGGTTGGGTAAGTAGCTGTGTGGTTTCACTAGAAGTAGATCCTTCAACATAGTTATCTTGAAAAGGGGTTCTTATGTCATGGTCTTGGTTAGACCTACCAGCATTTGTGTTCTGCGTTTTCCTAAGATTTGGGTTCC